>LWDU01036201.1_pt1 | contig 28188 bp, 23 predicted proteins | sample 727161 | NCBI WGS metagenome assembly LWDU01 (sample SAMN04566230, study PRJNA314399) | hydrothermal vent metagenome | isolation source: deep sea hydrothermal plume seawater | place: Mexico: Gulf of California, Guaymas Basin | collected 2004-07-11
GTCGCGGACAAAATTCAGCGGTGTAATGCGGCACTTCTTCGGTGACTAGCGCAGTTTACTTATTGGCGTGGACGATACTGGCTCGTGGGAGGAACAAAACTGCTATTGAAAAGCGTTCTTCGCGGCCACAAGTCAGCGTGAAGCGCTGTTTTTTCCGCGGTGAGGCACGGGACGTCACTTGCCAATGCAGAAGTTGCTGAAAATGTGGTCGAGGATGTCGTCTGTGTAAACTTCGCCAAGGACCACGCGAAGCTGATGCAATGCTTCACGTAGCTCCAGGGCTATGACCTCGTCCCCGACGTTCGCTTCGGCAGTGGAAATTGCTGTTTGAATGGCGTTGGTCGCACCCACAAGACTTTCGCGACACCGTACAGAAGTGGACGACAGCAATTCCGACCGCGACGACCGTTCACCAGCCAACCGCCGCTGAAGTTCTTCGATCAACGGCTGTATACCATCGCCTGTCTGAGCACTCACGCGGTGACTGTCCTGCAGTTCTGCTGCCGCAGCGTTGCCTTCGGTCCTGCTGAGGTCGCAACGAGTCATGACGTCCAGCAGACTGACACCGGCGGCGTTGGCTTCTGCACGCAGACGGACGTTTTCAATGGTCGCGGATTCGTCCAGATCTGCCGCCGTACACCACAGAATCAGGTCACTGACAGCCAATTGTTCTGACCGCAGATTCTGGGCGTGCTGCATGATGAGATCCACTGCTGTTTCCCACCCCGCGGTGTCAATCAGTTCAACGTCCATGCCGCCAACGCGGATAACGCTGGTCAGATAATCTCGAGTGGTTCCGGGCGTCGACGAAACGATGGCTCGCCCCGCCCCAACCAGGCGATTGAAGAGAGTACTCTTGCCGGCATTGGGCAAACCGGCCAGCACAATTCTCCTTCGGTATCCCGAGGGAAGCCTGGCCGCCGAGTCGTCCGTCAATTGCTGCAGTCGGGTAATACATCCCGCCAGTCGGTCGCAGATCTGTTGCTTCGTAATGAATTCAATGTCTTCTTCGACGAAATCAAGTCCGGCCTCCAGATCCCCCAGCAGAGAAAGAATCTCAGAACGCACGTCAACCAGTTTGGAAGTCACACCACCGCCGAGCTGTGTTAACGCGACCTGCAGTTCTTCGTGATCAACGGCATCGATGACGCCCAGCACAGCCTCCGCCTGCACCAAATCTATCTTCCCCGCCATGAAGGCCCGAAAAGTGAACTCACCACGATCCGCTGACCGCGCACCACATTCAAAGATTCGCTCAAGCGTTGCGTCCAGCAAGGGCGGCGAGCCGATCGTGTGGAACTCGGCCATCGGCTGACCTGTGTAACTGCGGGAAGTCGGCCAGAACATCAACGCCGATGGCAGTGGAGTACTCAACGACGGCACCAGCAGTGTTCCCACAACGCGTGTGGGAAGACGACTGCTCTGCCAGTCGGCGGCATCTTCGTCTGCACGAAACAGTTGTCCGGCAATGCCGGCAGCGTCGCCGCCGCTGACTCGAATGATGCCTCGTTCGGCCGGGTCGGGCGGCGAAGCAATTGCGGCAATCGTATCCTGCAGGTCCAGCGGCATGTTGATAACGTGTCAGCGGGGGGAGCAAGGGTGTCGGGAGTCTTTTTCGGAGGGTAAGGCGCCCTATGTTCGCTGTACTTTCAGCCAAAAAAGACTCCCGACCCCTTTACGTACAATCAGCGGCCTTTTTTCTTCTTGCCCTTCGACTGCTTTTCTTTAGTCTTCTCGGCCTGTTTCTGAGCTTGTTCTGCGGCCTCCATCAACTTCTGGAAGAAGCCCTGTTTCTTTTCTTTCGCGGGCGCTTTCTCCTGGGCACCGTTCTTCTTCGATCCATTCTTCTTCGACCCGGTATCTGTCGCTTCGACTTCCTTCACCGTCACGGACGGCTCGGCATCAGCTGTCGCCGTTTTGCTCGTTTTTCCGAGCAGCATACGTTCGGCAATGCCCCACATACTTGAGGCGATGAAGTACAGACACAGTCCTGCGGGCATGTGCCAGAACATGAACCCAAAGAACAGCGTCATATAGTTCATCATCTTCTGCTGAGTCGCCTGCTGTTCGTCCGCCGGCGGTGGCATGAACATCTTCTGCTGGATGAAGAACAATACGACGGTGATACAGGGCAGCAGATTGAAGTCCTGTCCCAGAATCGGCAGCGATACCGGCATTCGAAACAGAGCATCCGGTGCCGCCAGATTTTCGATCCACAGGAAGTGTGCCAGACGCAGGTCGACAGCAGTATTCAGGCACGTATACAAAGCGATAAAGATGGGAAACTGAAACAGCAGCGGAAAACATCCGCCCAGCGGATTGATGTTGTGCTTCCGCCAAAGCTCCATCTGAGCCTTGGCCATCTTTTCCTTGTCTTCGCCATACTTCAGCTTCAGCTCGTTGATCTTCGGCTGCAGATCCTTCATCTTGGCAGCGCTGATTGCCTGTTTGCGAGACAACGGGAACATGCAGCCTCGGACCAGGACGGTCAGGCAGATGATCGCCAGGGCATAAGGCATTCCCAGGCCGTAGAAAAATGACAGCAGGCGATGCATGCCACGAGCGATGAAACCAAACCACGATCCGTAGTCCAGAACCTGATCGGCCTCCATCGGTTTCGGGTCGAGCAATTCGCTGCGTTTAGGGCCGACAAAGAAAGCGAACTTGTGGACGATGCTGTCGCCCTTTGCCGGCAGAGTCTGTCGCGACGAGGCCATCCGAAAGCTGATATCGCTTTGATTGACGTCTAGTCGGTCTTCCTGCACCATCACAGGATAGGTCCGATCGATCCATTTGTTGTCAAGTCGCTCAGCCTCAGGACGGTCATCCAGAGGAGCCACCAGGGCGGCAAAGAACTGCACGTCGACACCGGCGTAGCGAAAGACTCCTGTCCAGGAATCACTCGTCTTCAGTTTTCCGCGAATCTGGTCATCAGAAAGACCCTGACCAGCATCACGAGCAGCGTCGATATGCTTTTCATACAGCTTGTTCAGAGCCTTCGCGCCAAAGACGACGTCGTCTTCTTCACCGACAAACTCAATTTTGATGTCCCGGTACTTGCGCGTGTGCTCAACATTTTCCAGGACGACTCCGACAGGTCCCTGCAATTCATATTCGAATGACTGAGGCTCCGAGGACAGATTGATGACCTTCAGTTCTGCTTCGATCGTAAATCCAGTAGCGTCGGTCAGAAACGCTTCCTGCATTTGTTCCGGAGGAACGTCGGCCGAGTGAAGACGAAACGTCTTTTCGATACGCAGCGAATGGTCCGGCGCTTCGAAGGCAAATGTGGCGATGCTGTCGTCAGAGGCGACCACTTCCCAGTCAATCGTCTCCAGCTTCAGCTTGTGCTTTGCGAGTTGTTGATCGATCGTGGTCACGGCCATCGAAAACGTCCGGTCGTCGGTGGAATTTGTCCCCACAACCGTCAACTGCTTTTCGTCGTCCTTCAGTTCCTTAAACCTGGGATCGGACAACTGAACGGATTCGATCGCGGCACCCGCAGAATTCAGCTGCACTTCCAGAAAGAACCCGCTTTGCGGATCCAATGAACCGATGAACACACGACGATTCGGAAACACGGCCGGCCCGTCATCCACCACGACTGACGGTGCGTCACCCGGGTTTTCGGCAACTGCCGGTTGACCATCGTTCGCCGGATCAGTGTTCTCCGGCCCGTCCGCCTCTGCCTCTGCTGCGGGAACGGCCGCTTCATTGTTTTCCACAAGGGCTGGCGGCGCCGGCTTTTTAGGCTTTGGAAATAACCTGGGAGCAATCAGCCCGTTGTACAGAAATGTAAACGCGAAGAAGCAGACCAGAAATGTGACAAAACGTCGGTTGTCCATAAGACGATTTCGCGAAGTTGTTTCGCGTGACCAGAGCGTATTCCGCTCAGTTGTGCCCGCGAGGGACGTAAAAAAGCCGTGATTCGCAGGAAAGAGCGAATTCCTGGACGAGATCCCGTCGAATGACGAGGGGGAGAGAATACCGACGGAAATTCAGTCCGTGAATCTTGACCTGCGTCGTTCCGGCAAATCAGCGGGGTTTTCCAGGAAATCGTCAGGCGAACCGCCAACGTCGGCCGTTTATCGCAGAAATCACCTGCAGATTGGCTCCGTTCCTGGCATGACTTTCGCTTTGGGGGGAAAGCGGCGTGAAAGTCTTCCCGGATTAGGGCTTCCAGCCGCGTGCTGCAAATGAACCTGTTGGCCGAACGGATCGCTCAGACCACTCTGATCGCATGGAAAAAAATTCGCGGGGACACCACGTGACACGAGACCAATCGCCGGACCCGGCGTAACCGTCCGGCCCCGCCACTGCATTAACGTCCTTCGCGCAGTCGGTCACCAAGAAAGTTGTCCAGTTCGGGGATGTTGTAAATCTTGTCTGCTGTCTTATCAATGTTGTATTCAACGCGATGGAATGTCACTGTGTTTCCATCAACGGTGACGTAGGACGATCTGGAATCGTTATTTCGTGGCTGTCCGACAGACCCTACGTTGATCATCACCTTCTGACTTCCAAGTTCGTACTTCGAATCAATTTCCTTTGGATCCAGGAATTCCAGCGTCTCCGTGAAGACACCGGGAATATGAGTGTGCCCCTGAAAACAGTATTGCGGCACCAGCGCAAATATCTTCTCCATTTTCACCTGGTTGTAGATATCGTCGGGAAAGACGTATTCGTTCAACGGGTTGCGGGCAGAACCGTGGACGTACATTGTTTCTTCGTCTTCGCTCATGTGACGACGATTGAGTTCTCCCAGAAACTCCCAACGTGTTTCTGCCTGTGGTCCTTTTGCTTTTTCCAGGACAGAGCGCGTCCAGAAAATCGCACGCTCAGCACCAGCGTTAAATCCTTCCGGATCGAACAAAGCTGCCTGATCGTGATTGCCCAGCAGACACATGTCCAGGTCTATCACCCGATCAATGCATTCGCAGGGGTTCGGACCGTAACCGACGATGTCGCCCAGGCAGAAGATATCCTTGACATCTTTTGTTTCAATGTCAGCAAGGACGGCCTCAAGGGCTTCAAGGTTTCCGTGAATGTCACTAATGATCGCTCTCAAGTTCTGTTTCCTTCTGCAGAATCTGACTGCAGACTCTGGTGACCAATCTCAAGTCAGTCAGTTAGTTAGACGAGGGACAGTCCACGAATTGTAAGACGGTGCGAGAACGAATCAGCTGCAATGCGAGAATTCACAGAGCGCGTCATCTGTGTGAATCCCCCAAGGGTCAGCGCTCTCATACTTCGATCGACCATCAACGACTCTGTGTGAACGGTTCCACCGTGATTTCAAATTCGTCCTGAAAAGATAGGGGCACCGCAGGATCATGATCCAATCATTCCGACTGAACATGCCGACCATGCCACATTACCGGACAATCACGACCTCATCAACGAGCGTCAACCTGGGCAAAAGCGGTGGATTTTACGGAGCCTTCCCGGCAGGAACAACCGCTGGTTCAATGCGACGTCGTCATTCATCGAAAATATGCGGATTTTTGCCAGTAGACTGAAACAGTCATCGGCATCCCGTTATGCCCTGTGCGGATCCAGCTACTTGAGCTCCCTGATCCACGAGACCTGGGTGATCAGGTGATCGATCGACGCAAATGAAATGTGAGTGTTGGTGGCGTAACGCGGTGTGCTGTTGGCGGGAAAGGTGGCGAGGGTCGCGTCGCCGACCAGGAATACATTGAAGTCTTTCGACAGATTCTCGTAACCGGCCGTCGTCCTGCAAAAGCACATGTCGGTGGCATATCCAGTCAGCAGGATATGGCGAATGTCGTGCCGCTGCAAAAACTTCCTGAGCGGATCGTAACCTTCCACGTCAAAGATCAGCACGTCGTTGGGTTCGACCGTCACGCTGCTGTGTATCGGAACAGGCAGCTGCCAGAAGCCTGCTCCATTGAAGTCGTTGTGTGCGGTGAGTCCAGGGAAACTGCGAAAGTAGTCGATCACCGGTTTTTTCTGAGACAGTGGAAACTCTGCGGGCAACGGTTTACTGGTGTAGTCGAACGCGTGGAGTTTTTCCGCCAGCTGTTTTTTCGCCTCTCTTCGTTCATCTGCCGTCGGCGTGTAGTCGAGCGTGCGATACATTTTTTTGCGAATCGGATCCACACTGCCGATCAGGCTGTACATCACGAACGCGACATTGGATCTCATTCGTTTCAGAAACGGATCGATCACTTCGCGCGTGTGACGTCCGGCAAGGTGATTCTTTTCCGGCGTGCAAAAGTCGGCGACGCCAGCTGGCTCGGAAGTTCGCCAGCCCTGTCCATCATCAATACCCCAGGGGTGAACCATGATCACTGCCGTATGCGCAGAATTCAATCGGTTTGGCAATTCGATAATGCCACGAGCATTATACGAAAATCGCCACGCGCGAACACTCAGGTCGGCGTCGTCATCGTTGACCAGCAGAGGTGCCTCAAAGCGACCAGTCTCTTCAATCGGCTGGACGAATTCCGGATAGTCGGCCAGCAGCGGTTCCGCATTCTTCAGCGGCACAAGCTTGTTCTGATAGACCCGAGGATCGTCAGCGGCGGCCAGCTGCAGTGAAGTCATCAGCAGCAGACAGAGTCTCATCGTTCGGCCAACCGTCTGAGCGCGCATTGTCTGCGTGCCGTCCACCTTCGGTACGGACTTACGATTCATCTCGCCCTCCTTATCAAATTCCGTTTACGGCACGCGCGACGCGATGGTGCTGAGACTTACCAGTTCAGCCGCGTCTCCGGCGCTTTTAACAAGATTGCAAATGTGATCCACAACTTCGAACCCGGGATCTTCCACGTACATGATTGACGGATGGCACAGAAAATCAAATACGCCGCCATTGGCGATGGCCCATTCGATGCACTGCTCGATCGACTTCAGAAAGTACTCGCGCTTCCACCGACTGGTTCGAAATGCACCGACGTCACTGATGGGACTCATGGGGATTTCCACCAGACCGGTGGGATACCGGTACGGCTGAGCGGATTTCATGGCGTCGACGATCGACCGGTACACGTCATCGCCGGGCGGTTGCTGCGGTTTGCCATATTTGTGTGACGGGTATCCGGAACTTACCCATTCGAAACCCTGCGACAGCAGCATCTGCTGCAGGTCTTCGCGTCCGTTGAGCGCCGCGTGAGAACCGCCGGGACTGCGGAATCCGTCTGCAGTCACCCCCAGTCGTTGCTTCATAGCGGCCGAGGCCAGACGGATATTTTCCTGAACGATGTCTTCCACGGACTTTCCGGCGACCAGCCACGGCGAACGCTGAAATCGAAACTGCACCTTCTCGACGTCGGTGGTCCAGATGTTGACGTGGTCATACGTGTGATTGCCGACCGGATGACCCATCTCGACGATCTGCCGCAGCCAGTCGACGTCCTGCTGTTCCAGCACACGCCCAACACAGAAAAAATGAATCAAGCCGCCACGCTCATGCACGCGCTGTGCGGCCTGCAGCGAATACTGTTTGGTTTTGTCGTTCAGGTTTCCCTTCTGAAAATCCCACTCCATCATGTCTCGCGTGGGATACTGGCGACTCATCTCCAGATCAAAGGTGATCGCAATCTGAGCTTTTCGCGCGGTTGTGTGACCGGCAGACGCCAGCGCCGGCAACGTGGTCAGCGACGCGGCCGAGGCTGCCAGAAACGTGCGTCGACTATTTACGGCGTAATCGGTTACGCGGCGAGTGTTTCCAGACGGCATAGAATTCTTCCGGACGAAAACTCGTGGTCATGTGAACCGAGTCTAGCGATCAACGGAAGCAAGCCATAGCGCGCAGGGGCTATCTCATATCGTTTCGGACGATTCAGCAGAGCCCACCTGAGACGCATCACACTTCGACGGATTTCATCACTTCCATGGACGTGTCCAGTGACTTCACGATGGAGGGCACAAAAGCGTCGGCTTCGTTGGCGGGAATCTGGCAGGTGCCGGCTGCCGCGTGACCACCACCACCCTGCTGCAGACAGATAGCACCGACGTCCACGGGGTTAGTGCGGTTGAGAATCGATTTGCCCATTGCCAGCACGGTCATGTCAGGTTGACGACTTCGCAGCAGATGGATGGAAATGTTGCATTCCGGGAAGAGTGCGTACACGAGAAATCGGTTGCCGGAAAAGATGACGTCTTCGTTTCGGTAATCAAGCACGACAACGTTGCCAAAGACACCCGAACAGCGGGCAATCTGCTCCAGAAATGCCTCGCGATGAGAGTTGTACAGGTCAACACGTTCACGCATATCCGGCAGAGCGAGAATGTCTTTGATGGTGTGAGTCCGACTGTAGTCGATAAGAGCCATCATCAGCTCGTAGTTTGAAATGCGAAAGTCGCGAAAACGACCGAGTCCGGTTCGTGGATCCATGATGAAGTTGAGCATCACCCAGCCCTTGGGATCAAGAATCTCTTCGCGAGTGAAGCGGGCGGAATCCGCCTTGTCCACGGCTTCCATCATGTCCGTGCTGATGGTGGTAAATCGTTCGGAGCCACCGAAATAGCTGTAAACCACTCGTGCAGCAGATTCGGCATCCGGATCCAGGATGTAGTTTTGTCGCACGATGCTGCCGTTGCGAAGAGCTTCGCTGCCGTGGTGATCAAAACACAGATGGCAGTCAGAGACATACGGCAGATTCGTGATGATGTCGCGAGACGTGATCTCAATCAGTCCATCCTGCATGTCTTTCGGATGCACGAACGTGATGTCGTCCAGCATCTGAAGCTCTCGAAGAAGTGCAGCACACACAAGTCCATCAAAGTCACTGCGGGTGACCAGTCGGTATCGAAATGCTTCAGCTGCCATGATGAGATTCCTGGTATGAGACGATCCACAGTCCAACTTGAGCAAATGCCCGGAACAGATTGGCCTGCTACCGTTGGTCGCGAATTAATAGGTGCAACACGGTGAGGTGTTTGTTGAATTGGTTGTTTGCCGGCTGGTTTGAGGACCACATGCTGCTGGTCCGCTGCCGGCACGGGTCACACGTACTGTGAGCATAAGTCAGGAATCCCACTGGGTCCGCGATCTGACGGCTATGGGGAAGCGTGTGGCGAAATTGCATCATCCGGCATCGAGTTGGTGTGGTTTTGCGGACGTCTTCCATGGGTGCGATTCAACCGACCGCAGGGGCAAAACATAAAAACAGCGACTATGACGCCGCGCGTTTTGGCAGCCTGAGCCGTCATTTAATGGACTCGGAACAGTTTTTTCAGGCCCTGATTGGAGACTCGGGGGCGTCATTGCAACAATGGGAACGTTCACCGTTCCCTCTTTGACAAAGAATCGACAATGAAATCTGCCCTGATTATTCCAAGCCTGCTGGTTTGCCTTGCAGCACTCTGCAGCGCGACCGCAGCGTCAGAGAAACCGAATATTCTGTTTATCGCGATTGATGACCAGAACGACTGGATCGGCTGCCTGAACGGTCACCCGCAGATTCAAACTCCAAACATCGACGCACTCGCGGAACGGGGTACGGTTTTTCTGAATGCTCACTGCCAGTCGCCACTGTGCAATTCGTCTCGAACAAGTCTGATGACCGGGCGTCGTCCATCGTCGACGGGCGTTTACGGACTGGCTCCCTGGTTTCGAGACGTCGATGAACTGAAGGACATCGTGTCGTTGCCTCAGCATTTGCGGAATAACGGATATAAGGCACTGACGACTGGAAAGATCTACCACGGCAGCTATGGCCGCCGGCCGAATAAGGACGACGAATTCGATGTGATTGGCCCACCTCCGGGTGTGGGAGTCTGGCCAAAGAAGAAGCTGGTACAGACACCCACCCCGCATAAACTGGTTGATTGGGGCGTGTTTCCTCACAAGGACGAAGACAAGGGCGATTGGAAAGTCGCGTCGTGGGCCGTCGACCAGTTGGGAAAACAACTTGATGAGCCGTTCTTTCTTTCCGTAGGATTCTTTCTGCCACACGTCCCCTGTTATGCGACGCAAAAATGGTTCGACCTGTACCCTGAAGACACGCTGCAACTGCCACCATTTCAGGCGAACGATCGAGATGACACACCACGCTTCAGCTGGTACATGCATTGGAAGCTGCCGGAGCCACGCCACAAATTCTTAGTCGAAGCCAATCAATGGAAGAACATCGTGCGGTCCTACCTCGCCTGCACCAGTTTTGTCGACAGTCAGGTCGGCCGTGTTCTGCAGGCTCTCGAAAAAAGCGGCAAAGCAGACAACACAATCGTTGTCCTGTGGTCTGACCATGGATGGCATCTGGGCGAAAAACTGATCACCGGCAAGAATACGTTGTGGGATCGTTCCACTCGAGTTCCGCTGATCTTCGCCGGACCGGGAGTGGCGGCAGGCGGCCGCTGCGAACAGCCAGCCGAGCTGCTTGACATGTATCCGACTCTGTCAGAGTTGTGTAGTTTGAAAGCACCAAACGGCCTGGAAGGACACAGCCTGATGCCTCAGCTGAAGGACGCCACGGCAGAACGCGAGTGGCCCGCCATCACAACACATAACCACGATAATCACGGCATCCGCACAAAGGATTGGCGATACATTCGCTATGCAGACGGCAGCGAAGAGTTATATGACATGAAGAACGATCCGAACGAATGGAAAAATCTGGCCAGTGTCACCGAACACAAGGCGGTTGTTGAGCAACATCGAAAGTGGATTCCACAAAGTCGTCAGCCTGTCGCGGGCAGCAGGCATCGGATTTTACTGTACCGAGCGGACGGCACCGTTAACTGGGAGGGCGAAGACGTTGCTGCGGATGATCCGATTCCTGAACTCGACTAGTGCTTCGTCGCACAGCATTGACCCACGCAGCGAGTCACTGCAAAGCAAGTGTGTTTCCCCAGCGCACAAAACCCACTCGCTGGCGCTTATCGCTTGTATTGCCACCGGTTCCGGCAACATGCTCACTCAATTCATTAACTCCTGACCACAGAATACGTCTGGCCACATCACATCATGGAATTCACTGTACCTGACATTGATTCGCAGATTCTTGAATCGCTGCACAGTCCGTCGCTGGTTGTCTTTGCCGATCAGGTGCGAGCGAATATCGATCGGATGATTGCGACAGCAGGTTCTGTCGACAGGCTTCGTCCTCACTGCAAGACTCACAAGATGTCCGCAGTCGTGCAGATCCTCCTTCAAAAAGGTGTGACCCGGCACAAAGCGGCAACTGTCGCCGAGGTCGAAATGCTGGCTGACGCCGGGGCAAACGACATTGCCTTCGCCTACAACCCTGTTGGGCCAAACATCGCACGTGTTGTCGCACTGGTTCGAAAGTATCCCCACATCAAACTCTCTGTGACCACAGATCACCCCGCTCCGTTGCACCAGCTGTCGGCTGCGGTCGCCGCTGCCCACGTCTCGGTCGGTGTGATGCTGGATGTTGACGTCGGGCTGCACCGAACTGGCGTCGCCCCGGATTCAGATGCCGCATTGCAGTTGTATCAGTCAATCGGAGATCTGGAGGGACTGACACCCGCCGGGTTTCACGTCTACGACGGCCACCAGCATCAGGAATCGCTGGACGAACGCAGGACTGCCGTCCTGTCAGAATGGCCCAAAGTTCTGGAGCTGAAGACGCGGTGCGAACAGGCGGGGCTTTCCGTCCCGGAACTGCTTTGTGGGGGCACGCCGACGTTTCCGGTTTATGCGGAACTGGATAACCCGGCGATTCAACTGAGTCCGGGAACAGGGATCTTTCACGACGTTGGATATGGTGGACATTTTCCGGACTTGAATTTTGTTCCGGCCGCCGCCGTGGTTACGCGAGTGATCAGCCGTCCAACGCCGGACCGCGTCACTCTGGACCTGGGCAACAAGTCGGTTGCGGCCGACCCGCCGAAAGGACAGCGAGTCTATTTTCCGGATCTGCCGAACGCAGCGCAGGTGATTCACAACGAAGAGCACCTGGTTCTGGAAACGCCGGATGCAGAGAAGTTTCAACCGGGCGATGTCCTGCTGGGCATTCCAACGCACATCTGCCCGACCAGTGCGCTGCATCAGGATGTCGCAGTGATTGATGAAGGGAAGCTGATCGGGTCGTGGGAAGTGACCGCCAGAAACCGACGGATTACGATTTAGAGCCTCTTCGCACAACAACGATCCGGCTTTCGGCAATGCCACAGCCTGACAGTTCAACGAAAGGAACACCAATGCCCCCGACACGTCGACATTTTCTTTCTGCTGCTGCCACAACAACAGCGTGCAGTCTTCTTCCGTTTTCCTCCTCATCCAGAACTCTCGCCGCCGATCCGCCAGTCCGCAACGGCAAACCGCTGTTGAAACTGAGCCTTGCCGCGTACAGCTTCAACAGACTCTTTGCCCGCCGCGGAACGCCCGAACAAATCGCTGCTGCAGAAATGAACCTGGAAAAGTTCGTTGACTACTGTGCCGAACAGGGACTTGGTGCGACTGAGCTGACGGGTTATTACTTTCCCAAAGAAGTGACGACGGAATATCTGCTCAGTCTTCGTCAGCGGACACATCGACTGGGGCTGGACATTTCCGGAACAGCGATTGGCAACGACTTCTGTCTGCCCACCGGAGAAGCTCGTGACAGGCAGCTGGCTGAGTGTCGCCGCTGGATCGACTACGCCGCCATCCTGGGAGCTCCGGCGATTCGCATCTTTGCAGGAAAGGTGCCGAAAGGAGATTCCGAGGAAGCTGCCGTGGAACGGTGCATCGACGGTATCAATCAAAGTCTGGAATACGCCGCGACAAAGGGCATCTTTCTGGCGTTGGAGAACCACGGCGGCATCACGGCGACGCCCGATCAGCTGCTGAAGATCATTGGCGGTGTCAAATCATCGCCCTGGTTTGGCGTAAACTTCGACAGCGGAAACTTTCGCACGGATGACCCGTATCGCGATCTGGAACGCATCGCTCCGTACGCCGTGAATGCTCAGATCAAAGTGATGTTGCATACTGCCGATCGGAAAACGGCGTACCCGGCGGATCTTTCAAAGGTTGTACGTATCCTGCAGAACGCCAACTATCGAGGATACGTCGCTTTGGAGTTTGAAGAGCCGAATCCGTTCAAAGAGATTCCAAAAGTTCTGAGACAACTTCGGGACCTGATCTGATGCGGGACGGCCCGCAGGCCGATGCGAGCGGACGCTCGGAATTACCCGGGCCGAAGCCGGGGTTATACCGCGTGGCTCAGGAACTGATTTGACAGGAATTCACAAGTAACGGATACGCTTTCTCACGTCTGTGTTGACGCTCTGGTAAGGGGTTGAAAGGTTTCCCGGGCTGAAGAGTTCGGCCCTCATGAATTCCATGTCGTCCCAGCCGATCGCGTTCGTGAAGATGGGCTTCAGGTATTCTTCGCCGAATTCTGATGGTTGCATTCGGTGGTCGTCGTACATGGCTGGGTGAACACATCGCGGGTGGATCTCTCCCCACTGATTTCGCAGCTTGTTCGCTGAAATAGAAGCCACATCAAAGCCATTTGCGGGGCTGTACTGCAGCGTGGCGACCGCATTGTTTTCACCATTGACCAATAGCCTGACCGCTTTTCCGCCCAGCTGAGAAGCATGAAAACGGTCGAACAGAATGGGGCGTCCGCCACGCTGCGTGTGGCCGACTTTGCGGGTAAAATACGCGGCCGTGGCGGGCTCATGAGTTCGCGCGCGATCAAAAAATTCGGGCTCGATGCGGTCCTGCAGGATCTTCTTCAGCGCGTCTGCGGCACCGCTGTAGCGTATATTGCCTGCCGGGTCGTAGGTTGGTGTCGCGGCACCCAGGTCCCGGCCATCCGCCGTCTTCGCCCCTTCGCCAACCACAATCAGAACGTGGTGCTGCAGGTCGTAGATCTGACGCACGCGCTGTTCCAGCACGTCGAAGTCAACAGGCACTTCCGGGATCAGAATCAAATCCGGCTGACCATATGCGGCACCCAGCGCGATGTAGCCGGACTGACGTCCCATGACTTCCACGATGCCAATCCGTCGATGGCTTTCAGCCGTTGTGCGAAGTCGCCGCACACACTGGGCCACCACGAACACTGCCGTCGCGTAGCCGGGAGTCGCATAGTTAATGATGTCTTCCAGGTCCATGCGTTGGCGAGAACGGACCTGGACGTCTTCGTGTCCATCACCATGGTCGGTCTTGCGCCGCTGCCATTCATTGGGCTCGTCCAGGTAGTTGAGTCCCAGGTCGTTATCAATGGTCTTGGGCGCCAGCACGCATTGAGTGAACTCCGCAATCGGTTGCATGCCGTTGATGGTGCCATCGCCGCCAATGCAAATCAGACCGTCCAGTTCCAGGCGATGCAAATTTTTCTTGACAACTTCAATCTGGTCCGAATCCGGATCAATGTAGGTCCGTGAAGAACCAATCAGTGTCCCGCCCAGACACGGATCAAGTTCCGGGATGCTGGTAAACAGTGGATTCAGGTGAACGTGCGGAACATCGTTCGTTAACAGGCCCGCATATCCTCGCAGCAGCCCGAAGACATTGATGCCGGCGGCATTGGCCTGTTCCACCGCCCCGTAAATGGTGGCGTTTAGCGCTGGTGTGTCACCTCCAGCGGTCAGAATCCCGATGCGCTTCATTGACCAGACTCGTTGACTATTAGGATAAATATTTGACTCGGAAAGCATTGTTGCAGAAAGTCGAATTCCCGGCACCCTGACCTGACAGGACCGGGACTAAAAATCGAGCTGCCGCTCGAAAAACGCAGGCCCACTGCCGTTGGGCGCTAAACTTCGTTCAATAACATGTTCCGTCCGAGAAGAAGTCTGACCAGAAGCTCTGCAGTTTGAGAATTGTGGGTTCGCAGCGTCGTCGTGGTTTGAATTGCCGGAAACCGCGAATACGATGCTGTGACGACAAACTGCCGTCCCCCCTGCCCTCCTTCAATAACCGTCCCACCAGATTGCAAAAAGGAAACGACCTGTGAGCAATGTTGCCGAAGCAGTACAGAAGAATGAGGAACTGCTGGATCAGCAAACTCGGGAAATCGTGCAGTGGCACTTTGGCGATGACACGGGAAGTCAGTTCTGGCTGGAAAAGAAGAAGGAATTCGACTTCGACCCGCTGACCGATGTGAATTGCTTTGCCGACCTGAAAAAGTTTCCTTTGTTCGAAGATGACTGGCTGCGTGGCGGTCCGATGCGCCGCTGGGTTCCTCAGCCGTATCAGGATAAGCCGATTTATGTCTTTGAGACCGGCGGCACGACGGGCGTTCCCAAGTCACGCGTGGTTGTTGAAGATCACTGGATCGACTACGAGATGTTCAGTGACACTCTGCCGGACGAAAACTTTCCTCGTGGAGCCAACTGGCTGGTGCTGGGGCCATCGGGACCGCGTCGATTGCGATTGGCCATCGAACATCTGGACCAGCATCGCGGCGGTATCAGTTTTTGCGTGGACCTGGATCCCCGCTGGGTGGTTAAGCTGTTGAAGAAGGGCAAAGTCGAAGAGGTCAAGGAATACAGCAACCATGTCATCGATCAGGCCATGGCCATCATCGGTGCGGGGAACGAAATTCAATGTATGTTCACCACGCCTAAACTGCTGGAAGCTCTGGCGATGCGACTGCTGGATGAAGGCAGCAGTATCGAAGAAGCCGGCATCAAGGGGATCTTCTGCGGAGGAACGGAATTCACTCAGCAGTGGAACCGATTCGCCTGCGAGGAACTGCTCGGCCCCAACGTCTACATGACGCCGACGTACGGCAACACGCTGATGGGTCTGGCCTGTGGAAAACCCTTTGATCCGGCAGACGAGTACAAGGTGACGTACTACGCTCCGCAGCCTCGGGCGGTCGTGGAAGTTGTCGACTTTGACGACCATACGAAGGTCGTCGACTACCACGCGACCGGTCGCGTCAAGCTGTACACCTTGACCAAAGAGTTCTTCGTCCCGGGCTTTCTGGAACGCGACGAAGCCGAACGCGAAGACCCTCACGAAAAGTATCCGTGGGACGGCGTCAGCGGTGTTCGGCCGTATCACATCTTTGCCAAAACAACTACCGTTGGCGTTTATTAGAGCCTAAGGTGTGGCGCATTCGGCTTTCCATACTGGCTCCTGTTCAAGCTGCCGAAGTGGATTCCAACAGTCATTAGTCGCCCGTGTTGAGGCGAGCCGGGTACGTTAGTGCCCTGATTTCGGGCTGCTCGCGGCTGACCTGAGTGTTTTTGCACCGTGAAACGAGTCCTGGCGACTGCCATATCGAATCAACGCGCTAATCACGGGACTTACGTACCCCGCTCGCCTGACCGGTCTTTCAAACCAGCTGCTTTGGCCGCGTCTGACGTTTTTCAAGAGCTGCGCCCACGAATCCTTTGAACAGCGGATGCGGTCGATTGGGCTGTGACTTGAATTCCGGATGATACTGAACAGCCACGTACCACGGGTGATCGTTCAGTTCCATGACTTCCACAAGTGCCCCGTCCGGACTGGTGCCGACGGGTGTCATGCCTGCATGAACGTATTGTTCCCGGTACTCTGGATTGAACTCGTAGCGATGACGATGTCGTTCGTTGATTTCCGCTGTCCCGTAGGCTGTCAGAGCGTGAGACCCTTCTGAAAGCAGGCAGGGCTGGCTGCCCAGTCGCATCGTGCCGCCCTTGTTTTCAACATCGGCCTGATCTTCCAGCAGACAGATCACCGGATGCTGAGTATCGCCCTGGAATTCGCTGCTGTTGGCGTCCTCCAGTCCCATGACGTTGCGTGCGAATTCGATCACGGCACACTGCATGCCCAGACAGATGCCGAAGTAGGGAATGTTGTTTTCCCGAGCGTAGCGAACGGCCTGGATTTTGCCTTCGATGCCCCGCATGCCGAAACCGCCGGGTACAAGAATTCCGTCGACGCCCTTCAACAGATTTTCGGCACCTTTGTTTTCCAGATCTTCCGCTTCAACTCGTTTTGCGATGATTCTTGTCGAGTGATGAAAGCCGGCGTGATCCAGAGATTCATAAATCGACTTGTAGGCGTCGAACTGGTCGATGTATTTGCCGACAACGGCCACGGTCACTTCGTGTCGAGGGTTTCGAATTCGGTGGATCAGATCCCGATAATCGTCCAGCTGAAGCGGGCCAGCCTGCATACCCAGCTTCTCGATGATCAGTTCATCCAGCTTGTGTTCGACCAGTCCCATGGGAACTTCGTAGATCGAATACTCCTTATCGACCTCCTCAATGACCGCTCGTTTTTCGACGTTGCAGAACAGGGCAATTTTGTCAATGTGTTCCGGGCCGATCGGACGTTCTGTTCGGCAGACCAGAACATCCGGTTGAATGCCAATGGTCCGAAGCTGCTGCACGCTGTGCTGCGTCGGCTTTGTTTTTGCTTCTCGTGCCGCCTTTAAGTAAGGCACCAGCGTCAAGTGAATGAACAGACAGTTTTCCTTGCCGATGTCCAGCGGAATCTGTCGAATGGCTTCCAGAAAGGGCAGACCTTCGATGTCGCCGACCGTTCCACCGAGTTCTGTGATCACGACGTCAACATCCGGCCCGGCCAGTCGCCGAATACTGGCTTTGATTTCATCCGTGATGTGCGGGACAACCTGAACCGTTCGGCCGAGGTATTCGCCGCGTCGTTCCTTGTTAATCACCGTCTGGTAGATCTGGCCGGTCGTGTAATTGGAATCACGATTCAGCACACTGGAGGTAAATCGCTCGTAGTGGCCGAGATCCAGGTCCGTTTCCGAACCATCGTCAAGCACATAGACTTCACCGTGCTGGTAGGGACTCATCGTTCCCGGATCGACGTTGATGTACGGATCCAGTTTCTGCATACGAACGGTCAGACCACGACGCTCCAGCAGCATGCCGATTGAGGCGGAGGTCAGTCCTTTGCCAAGCGAGCTTACGACGCCGCCAGTGACGAAAATGTGCCGAGTCATGCTCTATTAAGTCCTTGTTTGCGTTATCCGGCCAGTTGACGGCTGCCAGGAGGATCACCTCCTAAGGTCTGCAACGGTCATCCGACAATTCCAACGAGGCTCAATCGTGATCTTGTCCGGAATGTGTGATGTCGCTCAGCCGGACTATTAAAGCGGATGCCTGCAAGTCCTCAACACTTCGGCGCCTCAATCCTGAATAAGTCCCGAAAATGACGTTCTGAGGGGCGGCCATTGGACGCCTTTCGTCGCAAAAACTCAGGAATTGTCCACTGCGCATAAAAAGGCCCCGCAACACAAAAGTGATGCGGGGCATCAGGGAATCCGTTCGGCAGCTCACCCCGAACGGACAATCCAGATCACCTGTCCAATAGCATCCTAACGCCCGCGGCGTCCTGCGATTTCGGGCCTTGGCCTGCTGTTAGACAATTTATACGTGTTACCGTTGTGGTGATCTGTCCCCCGTGAGTGTACTGCGTTGGCTGCGTCTGTAAGTTCCCCGGCGACTGCATATTGAAGACTCGAAAGGCCCGCAATCGAGCCCAATACCAGAATCGTTCCCACGAGAATGACTTCTGATGAGATGATCATCCCGTCCTGTTCTTTCCATAGTTTGATGAGCAATCGTCGCATCGGAATTGTTCCTGTAGTGCATCAAAAAACGGATCGCCGGTCATGTTGCGTTTTTGCAACACTACACTACAAACGGATTCGCGGCGGAAATCTGTTGGCCACACGTCTCGACATCCGGCTTTCCCGACCAGATGTATGGGTCGCGACGGTCACAACGACCTTTCGCCCGGATTCGTTTCCGGAGGGCGACTACGGCAGTCACACACAGGACCGGAAAAAACAATCTGCTTCGAATAATGAGCCATTGGGTGTCGCGTGAATGCGTCTCAGAGAAAAATCACAAGTTCCAGGAGACATGTATGAACACCGAAGCGAGCATTGAGATCGACCGCCCCATCGCGGAGGTCTTTGACTGCACCGTCAACAGGGTTGCAGAATGGAGCACCGTTGTTGTCGAAGACGAGGTGATCGAAGAAAAACCTGACGTCGTGGGGACCACGTTCCGGATGGTAACGGAGCAAAACGGTCAGCGAATGGAATTCCTGGGGGTTGTGACATGGCACGAACCGCCCTACGCGTCATCTGCTTTCCTGACCGGCCAGCAATTCGATCTGGAGGTCGAATACAAGTTCGAAGATCTGGGCAGACGCACTCAAGTCACCCAGATGTCGACAGTCACCGGTAAGGGCGTCATAAAGCTGATGTTTTTCTTCTTCGGCTGGGTGATGAACAAGTCCAGCCGCAATGCTGCTGAAAACGAACTGAACAACCTGAAACGACTGCTGGAAAACGGCGCCGTGGATTCATAGGACGGCTCGACAGGTGAGTGTACACCACTCGTCTGCACGGCCTTCCCAGCAGGCTGCTGACTCACGTTGCCGAACAACAACAGGCTGCTGACCCCTCATCCCCGCACTGCACGACAGCGATCCGGTGAGATGTGATACATCACGGTTTCCGGTGCCTGACGCCACTCACTCCATGAAGTTGTGCGGGTTTGCACGCACTGTGAGATCCTGTTTGTGTCAACACAGCGTGGTCGGGACGTTCATCACCAATTCCACTGTGTTAAAAACAGAATCGATGTCCGTCAAACGCATTCCGCGTGACTGCGGTTCGACAGATCGCTACCCTACGCTGGCTCGTGGCGCATGTGGCAAATGCCTTCGTTACATGCACTCGGCGGCATCCCTCCACCGGCTTCGACCATTGCGGAATCGAGGTACGTCGGGCGCAACGGCTTATTCCGTTTTGCACGTGAGATCTTTGCCAATCAACATCGTCGGAATCGAGCGGTGGTAGTCGGAAATCGTTAATGGCCATTGTACCTGATAGAGAGATTCCTCGCGGTCGTCCCGCCGCGTTCGTGAAATACCTGAAGTATGATCTGATTTCCGGATTTCTGGTATTCCTAATCGCGTTACCACTTTGTCTGGGTATTTCACTGGCATGCGGATATCCGCCGATCGCCGGTATTTTTACTGCAATTATCGGTTCGTTCGTAGCGACAGTTGTCAGCAACTCAGAACTTACGATCAAAGGCCCGGCGGCTGGATTGATCGTCATTGCCGTCGGATGCATCAAGGACTTTTCCGGTGACGGCTTCCTTGACGGTCAATGGACAGCAGCGGATCAGTCGGCCTATCAGGCGGCACTGGCCATTGGAGTGGCAGCTGCGGTATTGCAGATATTGTTCGGGATGTTCCGAGCGGGGATACTTGGTGAGTTTTTCCCAACGTCCGCTGTGCACGGAATGCTGGCCGCGATCGGTGTGATCATCATCCTGAAGCAGTTCCCCGTCGCGTTGGGAGTGTCGGCTGATGGTAAGCCGCTCGAAATGCTGCAGGAGATTCCGTCGTACATTGCCGCGGCAAATCCCGCGATTGCTGTGATCGGCATCGTCAGCATGTTGATCATGTTTGTCTGGCCAACCGTCGGAAAAATGTTTCGACCGCTGAAAATGATTCCGGCCCCCATGGTCGTGCTGTTTGTCTCCGTGCCCATGGGTATGGGATTCGATCTGCTGCACGCACATTTCTACATGCTGCAGGGCCACGAGTATCAACTCAGCGATCGGTTTCTGGTCAGCATGCCTGACCGAGTGTTCGGCATGTTTGACGATATCACTTATCCCGATTTCACGGCGCTGGGTGAAGCAAAAGCCTGGAAATGGGTAATGATGTTTTTTGTGATCGGCAGCCTGGAATCACTGTTGAGCGCCAAAGCAGTTGATCTTGTAGACCCGTGGAAACGCAAAACCAATATGAATCGAGACATGGTGGCGGTTGGAGTTGGCAACCTGTGTGCGTCGTGGGTCGGCGGACTGCCGATGATTTCCGAGATCGTCCGATCGAAAGCGAATATCGACAACGGGGCACGCACGCGATTTGCCGACATGTGGCACGGCATTTTCCTGCTGGCTTGCGTGGCGCTGATTCCCACGATTCTGCATCGCATTCCACTGGCGGCCCTGGCGGCGATGCTGGTTTATACGGGCTTCCGGTTGGCTCACCCAACCGAATTTATTCACGTCTATCGCGTGGGCAAGGAACAGCTGGCCATTTTCGTCACGACATTGGTTGTCGTTCTGGCCACCGACCTGCTGATCGGAGTCGCTGCGGGAATCGTTCTGAAGATGGTGTTTCACGTGGCAAACGGCGTCCCGTTGAAGTCACTGTTCAAACCGTTTCTTGAAGTTCAGGAGATCGACGAGAACACCAGTCTGATCCTGGCACGCGAATCGGCCGTCTTCAGCAACTGGATACCGTTCCGTCGTCAGATCGAACAGATTGGGCTCGTGCAACGACGCAACCTTGTCATCGACGTTTCAGACACGAAGCTGGTCGACCACAGTGTGATGGAAAAGCTGGAAGAAATGGAACGCGAATTCGAACAGGAAGGTCTGAGTTTTGAAGTTCGCGGTCTCGAATCTCTTAAGCCACTGGCCGACAACGCCCATGCTGCACGAAAAGGCGGACTGACGTCCGTACGCCGCCTGACAGTTGTGGTGGAAGCCGGGCTGCTGGAGAACTTTGTGGAACTCGGAGCCACAGGCTACACGTCGCAGCCCTGTTCCGGTGCGGGTCGCAGCACGATTCGCGACAACAAGTCGGCTTCCCGCCCTATGGTTCGCATCGAAATCGTGACGCCGCACGCGACATCAGAAAGGATTCTGACCTTTCTTCGTCTCAAAGTCCTTCCCGAGCATGCCGTGACAGCCTGCGTCGAAACCGTGGATGTCGTGCGGCGGGATCACTTTTCCGTGTCAGTAGATAGTGCGTCAGGCGAGACCCGGTAACAAAACGGTTGTGGCGGTCACGGACGGCTGCGACCGTCTTCGATAATGCTGGCCAGCTGCGCCTTGAGTCGAGTCGCTACGTCCGGGTGATCGCTGATCACATTCGTTGACTCTGCCGGATCATTGTCGAGATCAAACAGCTGATATTGCGGCACTTTCGTATTGGCCAGCGATTGCTCGACGACCACATTGCGGGCCGTCTTTCGGTCGTAGCGGTGCAGCTTCCACTTATTCGAGCGGAGGGCGTACGTTCCGCTGTTACCGTTGTTCTGCTGCACCAGATGATCGCGACCGGTGGCTTTGGCTTCCCCCAGCAGCGCACCCAATACGTTGAAACTGTCAAGGCAACCATCGTCCGGCAGAGACTGACCACTGAGCGCTGCCAGACTGCCCGCCAGATCGATGGTGCAGACAAGCTGTTCACTCAGTCCTGGCTTGATTCGTCCTTTCCAGCGAGTGATAAACGGAGTCCGCGTGCCACCTTCATAGACGCTGTATTTTCCGCCCGTGTAAGGGCCGGCGGCGCGGTGGTGGCCAATCTTCTCGATCGCGTCATCTTGATAACCGTCGTCGAGGACCGGTCCGTTGTCTGAGCAGAATACGACCAGCGTATTTTCTGCCAGCTGCAGACGGTCGAGCGTTTTCATCAATTCACCGACACACCAGTCGAGTTCCACGATCGCGTCGCCACGGAAGCCAAGAGACGTCTGGCCCTGAAAACGTTCGTGAGGAATTCGTGGCACGTGAATGTCGTGTGATGAGAAGAACAGAAAGAAGGGCCTGTCCTTGTGCTGTTCGATAAATTCAACAGACTTCTCAACCCACTTGTCGGCCAGATCCTCGTCGCGGAACCGGGCTGCGTGCCCCCCCGTGTAGAAGCCGATGCGGCTGATGCCGTTGTGGATCGTCGCATTATGGCCGTGTGACCAGTCCATCTTCAGCGTGTCACGATGAGTTTTTCCTGTAGGGTGGTCGTCGCTCGGTTTTTTCGTGCCGACCCACAAGGGGTCCGCCGGATCGAGATTGGGCACGCGATGATCATGCACATAAACCTGCGGCACACGATCGTTCGTGGTCGGCAGCAGGAAACACGTATCGAAGCCGATTTCGAGTGGCCCCGGCTTCAGCAAACCATTCCAGTCCGGTCCGCCTGCTGCGCCCAGACCCAGGTGCCATTTTCCAACGACACCGGTCGAATATCCGGCTCGCTGCAGAATCGATGCGACCGTTTCCGTTCCCGGTTTGATGATAGCCGGTGCATTCGGCGGGGCGATCCCCGTGCGTTCCCCTCGAAAGGCGTAGGTCCCGGTGAGCATGGAATAGCGAGTCGGCGTGCAGGTCGACGCAGAGCAATAGCCGCTGGTGAACCGCAGGCCTTCGTCGGCCAGTTGGTCGATGTGCGGTGTCTGCAACGCCGTTGCGCCGTAGCACGACACGTCACCATAGCCCAGATCATCCGCCATAATAACGATGATGTTCGGCGTTTCTGCGCTGGCCGACGCGGCCACACACAGCAGCGCCGTGACCGCGAGCCCTACAGATCTTTGCAGCGACTGCCGAGAGAGAGCCAGCAGTTCCCGCACGGTCACTCGATTTCGGTGACGGCTGTGCCGCATCTGTAAACACGTTCTGTGCATGATCTTTGGTTCTTTATCCAGCGTCGGCCCCATAATGGACAGTCAGCGTTTGCCTCAAGCCATGGCATAACGGGAGCCGGACTAATTTGCGACAACGATTCGACAACAGTGAAGTCTTGCGACTATCGGTCCCAAACTCCAGTCATTGAAGTTGCAGTATTTCGTATTTCAGTCGTGATTGAGACGAAAACAAAATGTGAACGTGAACGACGAAATGTCACTCTCCCTCCGGGAGAGTCGGGCTATCAGGCCCGGAGAGGGCCCTCCCCGGTGGCGACTGCATCTGCCCCTCCCGCCTGCGGGGGGGGGATTACGACAACGTTCAACTTCAAAGATTTCCGTCCGGGAAACAAGACGCTGTCGTCATCGCGTTCTGCATTCCTGCTGCAGGAATTACAAACGCGGCGCTGTTCAATCAGTGTCGCTGCGGCGGTTGGTCGTGCCTGTCGTGCAGCTTGCTCTGTGTTTCAGGCCAGCCGCTCTGCAAAATCAGTACGGCCACGCTGCGGCCGTTCAATGGATAGGACTCTCCGGTACAATATGATGTGTCGGCGATTTCGTCGACGCTGGTATCGAACACCGGCACCCATCTTTCCGAATGCTTGTAACGCGGCAGAATAAACGATTCGGCAACCGTCTGATTACTGAGCAGCATCAGCAAAGTGTCGCCCGTAATTCGTTCGCCACGTTCATCCACTTCATCGATTGACTCGCCATTCAGACGCACGCCGATCGAATGCACACAGCCGGAATTCCACTCATCGTCAGTCAGTTCCTTCCCGGTGGCCGACAACCACGCAAGATCCTTTACTCCGGCTCCGCGAATGCGACGCCCCTGAAAGAAATTGCGGCGTTTTAACACCGGCTGATCATGCCACAATTGGATCACCTTCGTACAGAATTCCAGAAACTCCTGCTGTTCGTCGCCCAGGTCCCAGTGCAGCCAGCTGATCTCGTTGTCCTGACAATACGCATTATTGTAATTCATCTCCCCCGCGAATCATGGGAACGCCCTGAGACAACAACAGCGTCGCAAACAGGTTTTTTCGCTGTCGCAATCGCACCTTGTTGATCGCGGGGTCTGTGGTCTCGCCTTCCACGCCACAGTTCCAGCCGTTGTTGTGACTGTCGCCATCCCGGTTGTCTTCAAGATTGGCAAGATTGCGTTTTTCGTGGTACGTCACCAGGTCACGCAGACAGAAACCATCGTGGGCGGTCACAAAATTGATACTGGCATGTGGTCGGCGACCGTTGTGCTTGTACAAATCGCTGCTGCCCGTCAAACGGGTGGCGAACTCGTTCACAGCGCCTCCGTCACCTGCCCAGAACCGCCGCATCGTGTCACGATATTTTCCGTTCCATTCCGACCAGCCGTGAGGAAAATTGCCAACCTGATACCCGCCGCTGCCCAGATCCCACGGTTCCGCAATCAGTTTGATTTCTGACAACACCGGATCCTGAAGAATGATGTCAAAGAATGCACTGAGTTTGTCGACGTCGTGAAGTTCCCGTGCCAGAGCGCTACACAGGTCAAATCGAAATCCATCGACGTGCATTTCCTGGACCCAGTACCGCAGGCTGTCCATGATCAGTTGCAGCACACGCGGCGACTGCATGTTCAGAGTGTTACCGCAGCCGGTGAAATCCTGGTATTGCCGCTTGTTGTGAGGCATCAGGCGATAGTACGACGCGTTGTCGAGGCCGCGCAGTGACAATGTCGGCCCGCACTCATTGCCCTCACCCGTGTGGTTGTAGACCACATCAAGAATCACTTCGATGTCAGCGGCGTGCAATTGTCTGATCATCTGTTTGAACTCGTCAACCACCGCCTGCGGTTCGCTGGCCGAAGAGTAGCGCGAGTCCGGTGAGAAGAACGAAAGAGTGTTGTAACCCCAGTAGTTCACCAGTCCGTTGTCTGTGAGGTGACGATCATCAACGTGATAGTGAACGGGCATCAGTTCGACGGCCGTGACTCCCAACTTCCTGAAATGGTCAATGGCCGCATCTGACCCAAGACCGGAATACGTACCGCGAATTTCTTCCGGCACATCGGGATGTAATTTTGTAAACCCTTTGACGTGCGTTTCGTAAATCAGGGTCTTGTGCCAGGGCGTGCACGGATGCCGGTCGTCACCCCAATCGAATTCAGAATTCACCACAACGCCCAAAGGAGCGAAGGCAGCGTTGTCAGTTTCGTTGAAGGAAGCGTCATCGCTTCCAAGTTCGAAACCAAACATGGCATCGGACCAATTGATGCCGCGACCGACGGCGCGGGTGTAGGGATCCAGCAATACTTTGTTCGGATTGAAACGGTGCCCTGCGTGGGGAGCAAAGGGGCCGTGAACGCGAATGCCATACAGCTGACCGGGACGCAGATCGGGAAAATATCCGTGCCAGGCAAGATGTGTACACTCTGTCAGTCGGATGCGGTGCGTCTCTATCTGGTCAGAAGCAGAATCAAACAGACACAATTCCACAGCGGTGGCATGCTCAGAAAAGACAGCCACATTTACGCCATGACCATCCCAGGTGGCGCCAAGTGGGTAGGGGCGGCCCGGCCAGTGACGAATCGCCCCGGAACCGGGTTTCGCTGCTTCCTGTGACAATGTCTGCAACATCCGGTCAACACCTTTGCTATGGACGGCAATTTACTGGAATTTCACCCATTCCGAAATCAATAGTGCAAAGAAGTGACGCTGTAGCACAGACTGACACCGGAAAATATGAGGTGATCCTCGCTATGGCTGTTCACTTCGCGGTATCCTTTATCGACTGGAGATGGGCCGAACATGCATATTCCGAGGAATTTCGCGTCTGACACGGTTCTCCCAGTCACGTAGACTGGATGGTTTTCTCCTGCGATTCCTCAGTCAGCAGTCGTGACGTCCGATATTATGATGCGAGGACATGGCGCGGCGTCAGACTTCAGGGGGAGATACTACAAATCCTTCTGGTCACACACTTTCTGTTTGACTCCGTTTTCCCTGGGGCCGTATAACGTATCGCTGCCAATTAGCCCTTTTATCTATTCAATGCGAACAGCTTTCCCAAAAATTGCCACTATTCTTCTTGCCGTCACTTCTGTGGCGTTCATGGGAATGTCGGTGGCTGCCTATTTCGGACGCCCTGATCCCATCGCAGAGATGGGAGCGCAGGAAGTCGTGGACTATAAGTTCGAAAGTACTCCCGATGGAAATTCGTGGACTGTGACGCCCAGCATCGGGACGGATCAGACTTCGAAGCAGCACGCCACTGCCTATGGAGCCTTGCTGGACGCATTGGACAGCAAATCCGGTCAGATGAAGTCTGAAACCGATACGATGAACGAGCGGACGACAGAGATCCGCGACGCCCTCATCCAGATTCGTGACCAGCAACAGCAGGATATCGATGCTTTGGATCGGCAAATTGTCAACCTGACCCAACTTGCCGAGGAAGATCACTCGGGGCAGATGCAAAAGTCACAGGAGCTGCAGGGACTGTCAGTAGAAACGAAAGATCTCCGTGACGAGACAACGAGACGTCGCCAGGACGTCATTCGGCTGCAGAACGAACTGGAAGAACTGAAGACCGACCGATTTCGCCTGGTCGAACTTCGTCGAGTCCTGACAGACCAACTGCTGCGGTTTCAGCTGGAAAACGAGGCTCTTGAGATTCGCTACCAGCAACTGCAGAAACTGACGGACAAGTAGTCCGGTTTCACTCACACAACATTTCGAAATGATGATCCGGAGACTGCTCGATGAACAACGTCGTCGGCAAAATGTTGATTGTAATGCAACTCGTGTTCAGCCTGCTGTTCATGTGTTTTGCAGGAGCGGTGTACACGTTCCAGGGACAATGGCGAACAAAGGCATTGGCGCAGGAAGCCCTTGTTGAAGAAAAGGAGAAGCAGTATGACGATGCTGTTGCAGCTCGAAACCGTGAAACTATGCAGCTGACTGCCACGGCCGAAGCTGCGGAAACTGAACGCGGTAACTTAAACGCACGACTGGAGGGGGCTCTAACACAAGCAAAAACAGATAAGGATTTGCTGGCGGCCGCGTCGCTGGAACGTGACAAAGCGCTGGCGGATTCAGAAGTCGCGACAGCGGAAGCCGCTGCCCGGGTCGTTGAGGCCAATGCGTTGAATAAGGAAGTGCGAAGTCAGCAACTCCGTATCTCCACACTGGTGGCCGATATTCAGAGCGTTGAAAACGATCTGCTCGACAAAACGGGAAAACTGGCGTCGGCCGTGGAAATCGAAGAACAGCACCTCAGCGAACTCGGACGTATGAAGGACTTACTTCGCCTGAACGATATCGATCCAGGCCAACTGATCGTGGGTCCTGTACCGGGGCAGGTAGAGAAAGTTGATGGAAAGGTCAGAGGAACGCGACGTAATAAGGCACGTACCGCGGAACTCGTGGAGATCACGATCGGCAGCGACGACAGTGTTTACGTGAACCAGGAGCTGACGGTGTTTCGCAAGGACAAATACATCTGCACTGTCCGTATTGTGGAGGTTTTCCCCGACGTAGCGATCTGCCTCGTAATTGAAAAGACCCGTCAGGGCGTTATTCAGAAAGGCGACGATGTCAAGACAAAACTCTGATCCAACCATATACGATGGCTTGATGTTTGTCGCACTGGCGTCGGTCATCGTGGGCATCGTTTTTCTGGTCATGACGCTGGGGCAATACGGCTGGAGCGGCCCTCCGTAACCCTGGACCGAATTCGAACTGCGCACAAACAGGCCCGACACTTTCACAGTGCCGGGCTTCTGTGTGCGCTGCTGCTGGAAGGTTACTCTTCCCGGACCAGGTACAGAATTCGTCCGCAGGCCCGACACAACAGAAACTCGCTC
>LWDU01038922.1_pt1 | contig 28178 bp, 26 predicted proteins | sample 727161 | NCBI WGS metagenome assembly LWDU01 (sample SAMN04566230, study PRJNA314399) | hydrothermal vent metagenome | isolation source: deep sea hydrothermal plume seawater | place: Mexico: Gulf of California, Guaymas Basin | collected 2004-07-11
GCCCGTGAGGCTTGACCACTCCTCACAGTTTTCTGCAGAGTCGTGCACTCTGGCTCAAAAAAGTATTGGATTATCGAGACCGTTGTCTCGTGGTTTTCTTTTTTGTTTGTTTTTATTTTATAGGTTCTAGAGAATTAGAAGATTTTTCCCACCGTCATTGGAGTGGGGGCCACACCCGTTCCCATTCCGAACACGGAAGTTAAGCCCCACATCGGCGATGGTACTGCGGATTTCTTTCGTGGGAGAGTAGCACGGCGGTGGGACTTGATTGAGCGGCATCGGGCGAAGGCCCGGTGCCGCTTTTTTAATTCAAGTTTGGATTCGAGGATTTACCCTGACTCCACCAATCCCTAGGCCCGGGTGGGAGCCCGAGCAGTCAGTCCCGCGCTAATGAACGAGATTCGCCAGGCGCTCGATCTCCTCAAGACCCGCGCTAGCCGGGGAGAGGATCAATTCGTCGCATTCCAACTTTTGGATTTGCTCGACAGCCTCGACCACCGCTCCTTCATCGTGACGCGTCATCGTCTTGGCGATCGACCGGGCCGCCTCGCGGCCGAAGACAGCCAGATACTGCTGCACGTAGTCGTGCAGCCTCCGGGGTCCTTCGTCGGCAAGGGAGTACCAAAACCCGGCGATGCGGTACGGCCGAGTTTCTCGCCCGGCAGCCGCCCATGCCCGATCGGCGAGACCGAACATGTGCTCGATCTCGCTGGCCTGGCCGCTCATTGAAAAAACGTAGATACCGTCCGCCCAGGCCGCAGCGCGCGCCATGGCCTTCGGACCCATGACTCCGGCGATGATGGGGGGCCCGTCCGGCTGCACCGGTCGGGGTCCAATCGGGTCGGTTCCCTCCAACGCCGGGACGCCCTGCCAGATCTTTCGCATACTGGCCACAGCATCGTCCATTTTCTGGTGACGTCGTGCGAAGGAGGAACCCACGACTTGGTAGTCGACTTCGCGTCCGCCCACGCCTACTCCCAGCGTGACCCGGCCCCCGGAGAGCACGTCGAGCGTCGCGATCTCCTTGGCCGCCCATGCCGCCGAGTGCATCGGAAGCACATACAAGCTCGGCATGATGCGGACGCGCTCGGTCAGGACCGCCGCCGCGGCGAGCATGGCCCGCATTTCGAGGGTGTAGCCCGTAATGCGCTCGCCGCAGGATAGGCTCGAGAAGGGTCCCGCGTCGGCGGCCGCGCACCAAGCAATAATTTCTTCCCGACCATAGTTGCGTTCCATGTAGGGCAGACAGATGCCGATGTTCATCGAAAAGTCCCTTCGGTGGACCCGGGTGGCGGCGTCCGTTGTTTGATCCCTTCGAATCGAACCGCGATTGTCAGGGTTGTCCGGTGTACTGAACCTTCCAGATGACCCCCGCATAGTCATCGGAGACGTAGATGCTCCCATCGGGTCCCTGGATTGCATCCGCAGGTCTTCCAATCGGATCATCATTCTCAAGAAATCCGGTCAGGAAATCCGCTTCGCGTATCTGGCCCTCTTCGTCCCATTGCAGCCAGACCACCTTGTACCCGTCCTTGCGGGTACGATTCCAGGAGCCGTGCAACGCTACGATTGCGGCTCCCTCCATCGATTTGGGCAGTTTCTCTCCCCCGACAAAGTTCATTCCCAGGGGTGCATTGTGCGCTGCAAACGAGTGGGCGGGGGGGATGGATGATGCGATGCGCTGGGACTGACCTTCGCCGAAATTTGGGTCGGGTTGCCGATCTCCGTTGGCGAAGGGAAAGCCGTAGAACCCCCCTTCGACGAGCTCGTTGAGTTCGCACGGGGGGGAGTTGTCCCCGAGCAGATCCCGGCCGTTGTCGGTGGCATAGAATCTTCCGGTGGCAGGCTGCCAATCGAAGCCGACTGAGTTTCGCAAGCCCGTGGCGAAGGTCTGTTCGCCGGTTCCATCGGGTTGGAAGCGGAGGATCGCGGCTCGGCGGTTGGGGTCCTTCTCCAAACAAACATTGCAGCTGGATCCGACGTTGACATAGAGCCAGCCATCGGGGCCGAATCGCAGGCTCCGGGTCCAGTGATTGCCGCCGGGAGGCAGGTTGGAAACGATGTGCTCAAGCTCTCCCGTCAGGCGGGCCCCGGTGGCCCCGCCGCCGCTGCCGCGTATCCCGGGGTCAAAGGGGACCCGGGCGATGCCGCCGGTCTCGCCGACGTAGAGCCAGCCGTCACGCAGTTCGAGCCCGTAGGGGCGGTCGAGTCGCTCGAGAAGCACTCTCTCGCCATCCGATCGGCCGTCGCCGTCGGCGTCTGCCTCGAGGAGCAGAATACTGTTCAGGACTGGAGAACTGACCAGCAAATCCCCGGTCGGAGTGAAGCGAAGAACTCGCGCTCCTGGGACGTTCTCGGCCCAGAGAGAGACCTCAAAGCCAGGAGCGGCTCGCATTCGCTGCTTGATGAGAACCGCGTCGGGAGTATCGATTCCGCGACCCCACAGCATGTGGCTCATGGGCGCATTGACGGCAAAGCGCTCGGGGAGCAGCACCGTGCAGCCGGTGAAGAGAAGGACCAGGACTCCCGTCGCGAGCAGGCGGGTGCACCGCATGAAAACTCTCCCAAAGCCGGAAAGCTAGCCTCGGCTCGGATCAACGGTAGTTTGCCCGAGGGAATTGGAGAAAATCCGAGGGTGCGAGGGGATTTCCCTGTGGGGGACTTGACTTGGCGGGCGGGGTGTTCGATACCTTGGCACCGCTCGTCGGCTCGGAGGATGAAGATGCAAAAAATTCGCAGGGGAGACCTGGTTGAGGTTGTCACCGGGGCAGATCGTGGCAAGCAGGGTCGAATCCTTGCGGTGGATTCGGAAAGTGGTCGCGTTCGCGTGGAAAAAGTGCGCGTCCAGAAACGCCACTTGAAGCCCGGGCGAGCCGGGGCCCAGCAGGGTGGCATTGTCGAGGACGAGGGGTACGTTGCCCTTTCGAACGTCATGCTCGTCAACCCCTCCGACAGCAAGCCCAGCCGGATTCGCGTTGAAGAGCGGGACGGCGAAAGGGTCAGGGTTTTTGCGCGGGGGGGAGAAGTCGTCCCCGAACCCGTAGGCAGCTGAAGGTAGCTGATTCAAGACTTTTTAATCAAGCCGCTCACGGCGACGTGGGAATAAACGAGACGGCTTTCGAGCGGAGCGTTGAGACTTAATGGCCAAAGGTAAACGAGAGAAGATCAAACTCGAGTCCACTGCGGGTACCGGTCACTACTACACGACATCGAAGAACCGGACGAATACTCCGAACAAGCTCGAGTTCAAGAAGTACGACCCGGTCGTGCGAAAGCATGTCGTTTACAAAGAGACCAAGCTGAAGTAGGCCGTATCAAATCACCGGCGCTCAGCCAGGCGCGGCCGCCTCTTTGTGCCCGGTACACTGCCCGCTACACGAAGGAGCCTTGTCGAGGAGCCTGGTTTGAGCGGGGAGCAAGGATGATTCTTCGGGGTTTCCTGGGACATCGGTCAAAGCAAGTGAAGAAGGAGCGTTCATGACTTGGGTGATCACCAGTCTCTGTCAAGAAAAAGAGGACATGGCCTGCGTTGAGGTCTGCCCCGTGGATTGCATCGTAAAACGGACCAATCCCGACCCCAATTGGCCTGTCCAACTGTATATCGATCCCGAAGAGTGCATCAGTTGCGGGGTGTGCGAGCCCGAGTGTCCCTGGGAGGCCATCTACGAGGACGAACAGGTCCCCGAAATCTTCGAGGCCGACATTGCGAAGAACGCCGCCATCGTCGAATGCCGGGACGACTTTGAGGTCCCGGACAGAGAAGACGTCGATACGCCTTCCCCGGACGAAGTGGAGGCGAACAAGGCCAAGTGGGGCTTTACCGGTTAGGTCGCGATGGTCTAAGCCGTGCGTCCACGGATCACGAAACTAGATCCCGACGTGACCCCAGCACGTAGGATCGCCCGCGTTGAGTGCTCGCGTTTCCAGCCCGGTGTCTGGGGTGGGTCCTCCGTCGAAGGCCTAGCGGCGGGTCTCGCCGGCGATGTCGAAGGCTTCGGCCATGGCATTTACGGGCGGTTCGGTGTGAGTCCAGAGCCGAAATTGCTCGGCGGCCTGGTGAACGAGCATCCATTTTCCCGCCAGCGGGCGCGCTCCCCGGCGAGCGGCGTCCCGAAGCAGTTGCGTTTTCTCGGGCTCGTACACTGCGTCCATCACCACGGCGCCTTCGGGGATCGCCTCGGCGGCGACCGGCGAAATCGTAGAGCCCAATCCGACGCTCGTCGTGTTGACGATAATATCGGCCGCGAGGTCGGCGAGTCCTTCAAGGGGGCCCGAATTCTCCGCACCCAATTCGCTGGCCAATTGCTCGGCACGCGCTTCGGTTCGGTTGAGAACCCAGACGCGGGCGCCCGCCTGGAGCAGTCCGTAGACCACGGCCCTCGCCGCACCGCCCGCGCCCAGGACGGCGGCACGCCGATCTTTGGGCTCGATCTCGCGCTCCAACGCGCGAAGGGCTCCGATCCAATCCGTATTTGCGCCCTCGAGGGCATCGTCCCGGAGTGTGATGGTATTGACCGCGCCGATGGCCGCGGCTCTTTCATCCACCCGGTCAAGGTGGGCCATGACTGCTCTCTTATGGGGAATGGAGACCGCCAGCTGCCGCAGACCCAGGCCACGCATGCCCCGGATCGCGTCTCCCAGGCGGTGAGGGGGCACATCGAAAGCCTGGTAGCTGGCGTCTATCCCGCTGGCCTCGAAGGCAGCGTTGTGCATGGCGGGGGAGCGGGTATGCCCGGCCGGATGAAGAATGATCCCGCAGACCATTGTTTTCCCGCTCATTCCACTCTCCAGGCTCCGTCTCGTTGGTGGATGCCTTTGGATAATTATCCCATCCGCGCAGGTGGGTCCAGACGTCGGCTGAATCGCTTGTCCGCGTGCTAATCTGTGGCCATGACAAATTCAGCCGTTGCTCGAGTCGCGATCCTGATGGGGAGCCCGAATGATTGGGACCTGATGAAGCCGGCAGCCGATGCCCTCGAAGCCCTTGGCGTGGTCAGCGACGTTCGCGTGATCTCGGCGCACCGAACCCCCCAGCGGCACCACGACTACGTAGTCGGGGCGGGTGACACGGGAATCGAAATCTTTATTTGCGGGGCGGGTTTCGCCGCCCACCTGGCGGGAGTCACAGCGGCCCTGACGCCCTTGCCGGTGCTTGGAGTGCCTCTGGACAGTTCCGCCCTGGACGGTATCGATGCGCTTCTCGCGACGGTGCAGATGCCTGGGGGCATTCCCGTGGCGACCTTTGGGATCGGTAAGGCGGGCGCCAAGAACGCCGGTCTTTTCGCGGGGGCGATCCTTGCGCGCTCGGACGTTTCGGTCGCCAAGGCGCTTGCCGAGTACCGGGCGGCCCAAACCGCGGCCGTTCCCGAGACGCCCTTTTAGCGGCGGCCGCGCCGGAGAGCAGAGCGTCGCGAAGCTCAATTCTGCCGCCCCCCGAAGAAGCGATGAGCCGCACTCGGGAAGAGCTACTCGCGGAGGGCTGCACTTGCGATGGGCTGCACTTGCGAAGGGCCCACGTCGAGAAGGGTTCAGGCGGACTCGGCTCCTGTGGTCCGACCGTGGGCGGCCTTGAGATCCTCCCAGACCGCTCGGCGGTTTTTGTCGGTGTACTGGCGGAGCAGGTAGGCGGGGTGGAGGGTCGGCATGAGGGGGATGCCCTTGTAGGTATGCCACGTTCCTCGCTCCCGGGTAATGGCCACGTTACGGCCCAGCAGAAGGCTGGCGGCGGGCTTGCCCAGGCTGACGATGACTTTGGGCTTCACCGCGGCGATCTGACCATCGAGGAAGACGCGGCAGGCTTTCACCTCGGCGGACTGTGGGTCGCGATTCTTCGGCGGCCTGCACTTGACGATATTGCAGATGTAGACCTCGGCGCGCGGGATGCCCAGGCCCTTTTCGATCATGTTGGTGAGAAGTTCACCGGCCTTGCCCACGAAGGGCAGGCCTCGAAGATCTTCCTGCTCGCCCGGACCTTCCCCTACGAAGAGCAGGTCGGCGTTCGGATTTCCGTCTCCAAAGACGATTTGAGTCCGGCATTCGCAGAGGCCGCAGCGCCGGCAATCCCCAAGCACATTGCGGACGGCTTCCAGAGTTGGCGTCGGGCCCCAGCGCGCCGTGAGTTCCTCGGTGTCGATTGTCTTCGATGAAGTGGAGGCAGCGACCTCGGGTGTGCTGGCCGGCTGGGCGGTGGCTTGGGGAGGTGGGGTCTGGGGTCGAACGACCGGGGGGGAGCCCACTTTTTGCGCGGGTGGCGGCACCGGGTCTTCGACTCGGGGCGGGGCAAGGGGTTCCGGTGGGTCGAAGCTGTTGATGCCCTCTTCAAGTAGCTCTGCCAACACGACTCGGGCGCTGGCGGCGAGATCGGCGACTTCCCTTCGACGTGCACTCATGCTTCGATCCCGCTCAGGGTTTTTCTCCGAGAACCTGCAGAGCGCTCCCCACCCAGGCAAGCCCGGGGCCGCTGTGCGGGTCGGGATGCCAGCCGCTGGCCGACGGACTCAGGGGTTTTCCTGTGCCCGCCTCGGTGGTCCCGTGACGCTGTCGGTCGATGTGTTCCTGCACCGCAAAGGTGAAATCCGAATCGTTGGCCTCATCGTGACAGGAGCCACAGATCTGGAGAATTACGCATGAATCGCATTTGTCCCCGAGGCTGATGATACTGCCAAGCTTCGCGCTGCCCTCGGCGACATGGTTGCTCCCCGGGCCGTGACAGGATTCACAGCCGACCCGGGCAAGGTCCACGTGGCGGTTGGCATCTCCCTCAGCGGGGAATCCCCCTTGGCGCCCATACCCCGTCGTGTGGCAAGCGAGGCAATCGCCATCGTTTGTTTTGTTCTCTGTTGCCAATGAAGTCAGCGAGTGGGCGTGGGGGCTCGATCCCCAAGTCGCAAACTCGGCCAGATGGCAACTCTGGCATGCGTCGGAGCCCACATAGTCTGCCGTTGTGGGCAGCAAATTCCGCTTGAACCCGTTTTCCGCGAAGCGTTCGGCCCGGGCTTCGGGCGACAGTCCAGCGATGGCGGCGTGAGAAACATTGGGGAGGAAGGTCGCGAAGTCGAAGCCCAGGGAGTGCTTTTTGTCGTGGCACTGGGCGCAGGCGCTCGCATACCCGCCGTCCGCCAGAAAATCCGGGGACAGATGCGGCCCGCCTCGACCATGGCAGTTCTCGCAGCCTACATTTTCGAGGTGGGGCTTGGGGGATTCGAGCGAAAAACCGCCCGGTTGGTCAAAGCCCACCACGTGGCACGAGACGCATTCGCCGTCGCGCTCTTCGCCGTGAGTGACCAGAGTGCTGTAGGCCGTGGCATGACGGGTCAGCTCCCATGACGCGTTTTGAGTCGGGTGACAAACGGCGCAAACGTCGTTGCCCGCGTAGCCCTTCTTGCTCAGCAGCATGGGGATCCGTTCCTCGGCGATTCGGGCCAGGTACATTCGCATGAGGGAGGGGTCCCTCTCATCTCGCCAACCTTGGCTTCGGTAGATGATTTCCCCCTTGGCGTTGATCATGCTGATGTCCGGAACCCCGCCTGCAAGGCCGTAGAGTTGGGCGATTTCTTGGCCCGGATCGAGCAGGGGATTGAAGAAGCCGAGGCCGGCTGCCTTCAAGCCGTTGCGCACCGCCGAGGGCCGATTCTGCAGACTGATCGCGATGAGTTCGGGTCGCTTGTCTTCCGGGATCTTGGCAAGGTGTTTCTGGAAGAATTTCAGCGCGTGATGGCAGTGGGGACAGGTGTGAAGGAAGAAAATCAGGACTGTGGGCTTTCCCGATTGCTCGCTGAAATCGAAAGGCTCGCCCCCGATGTACTTGGTTTTGAAGTGCGGGGCCTGGGGGTACTCGAGCAGCGGACCGACAGCGACCGATTGATCCGGCAAGCGCAGGGATTTGCGCAGGCGCTCGCCGATGGAATTCGCCGCGTCCTCCTGGCGGGTGTCGAAACCCGGGTGCGCGAAAGTCATGTAGCCCTCGGCATCGGCGCCCAGAATGACCAGCGGACCGGGGATTCGGAGCAGCGAGCTGATGGTGGCGTTGGAGTCGTCAAGCACGGGAAAGTCGAAACCGTGTTTCACGGAGAAGGCGCGTACTTTCGAGATCGAGCTCCCCATGCCGATGCCCACGATTTTGAAGTTATGACGGTTCTGCTCGCTGGCGATGTGGGCAACCGCGTCGGCGACGACCCCCGCCCCCTCGGCCTCGGGATTGAAGAAGAAGAGCATTGCCCGCTGGCCGATGAGCGAGGACATGGTGAGTCGAGTGCCCGCAAGCGTACGCCCTCCAAAAGCGGGCAACGGACGTTCGCCCGGCGCCCGGGGGGCGCTCTTCTTCGCCTTCCGGTCGCTGCTGGCTGTGAGCTGGATGCTCGGAGCCGATTGAGAGGAGGGTTGGGTCGCGGCAGATGTCTCGACGGAATGCGCTTCCGGGGACGTGTTCTGGAAATTTTCGGCGATTTTGCCCGAATCGCGGGCTGACGGATCGCAGGCTGTGGCCGTACAAAGGCAGATCACGAGGACGACGAGCAGGGAGAAAAGCGGGCCTCGGGGCAGCGACATAGCGCCAGAGGGTACGGGGGGAAGCGGCGCTGGGCAACCGCGGACGGCGACGGGAACGCGTTGCTCGTCCTTAGGGTGGGGGTCTCGGGTCGGCCCCCCCGTCAGTTTGAATGGGTCAAACGTACGGTCGTTCCCAGCCTCGAAGACGCCGGATTACTTAGAAAGGTCAGGGCGAGTGGGGGCACCCGATGCGCGCGGCCCCGTCGCGTAGGTCGCGTAGAAGGGGAGATGCGCGAAGTGCAGCGCCGAGAGAACTCGGGTTGACTCGTCCGAGTCCTCGGAGTCGAAGCTCGGGAACTCGCCGATCATGCGAAGAGGCTTTCGCACCCACTGCCGGCAATAATGCCGTCGACGGCGCGCTGATCCGCATCCGAAAGGGCGGCGTAGGATTCGCGGAGCCAGCGTAGACATTTCCCCTGATAGGGGAAGGGTTTCTGGACCCATGGCCGGCCGTCGATCGTGGTTTCCATCTGCTCGGCTCCGCGTTCAAGGGCGTCCGCGTTGGCAAGCATCGACGGGGCGTAGACCCGTCCAACTTCGGCGAGGAGGGCGCGGAGACTCTCGGGAATCGCGTGTCGGGAAAGCCAGTTTTCGTCTATGGGGTCGCCAAGTCCAGAGAGGTCTTCGGTGATTTCCGTCCAGGCGTAGACGCGCGGCGACTCCGCGAGAGTTACGGCCGACGGCGTCGGGTCAAAAAGGGCGAGGCAGGTCAGTTGCCCGTGGATGGCGAAATCTGACGAGGCAGGTTGCTTTCCCAGAAGGAAACGATGCCCCTGGAGGTGTTGGTCCATGGCCCGCACGAATCGCCGATAGCTCTCTTCGATGACGGGAGCCGTAATGGCATTGGAGCCCACTACGCCGAGGCGGGAGATCTGGCGCTCGCCGATCATCTTCTGGATCGGTGCGATGGCTTCGTCGCTGGATTGACCCGCCGCCCAATGGGGAAGGACTAGGGAAGCCTTCTGGATATCGGGCTCATACGCCCAGCGGTAGTGAAACATGCATTTGGTCAGCCACTCATCCGCGTAGTCTTCGATCAATTCGTCGAGAAAGGCGATCGCCGGGTCCGAGGGGATGACGCTGCGCCCCGGAAATTCGGCCTCAAAACGGCGGATCAATGGGGTGGAGTCGGTTGTGGGAACAATCTTACCTTCGGGGTTGGGGAGGTAGAAAGTGGGCAGGAGTGGAACTTTGGGCGTGGGCAGCGAGGCGTGCTCGGGCGAGTTTTGGAGCACCATGCGGTAGGGAATGTGCCGGTAGCGCATCAGTGCGCGCATCTTGCGGGTGTAGGGCGAACCGGGAGCGCCCATCATGGCCAGGGGTGTTTCGAGAGTCGGCATGGGAATATATTGACACTCTAAATGCCAATATGCCAGAAGGGGCGAGGAGCCGCTGGAGATCTGCTTTCTGTCGAGAAGGCCCGCGGCCCTGGGCCCGAATCGAGCGGGGCGGGGGCTATTGGAAGGGATCTTCGGTTTTGACGAGAGGCGGGTCTGTCAGTCGAGGAAAGGAACCAAGGCAACCAGTGCCCAGACTCGCGAACTCGAGGTTTGTCGCCGGAGGAAACTCGTCTCGAGCCCCTTGAGGGCGTCGCTGTCGAAGATCTCGTGCTGGGGAAGCGCCCATTGGAATTCTTTGGCGCGCATCCAATCCTCCCAGGGCAGAACGAAGCCCATTTTTTTCCGTTTCCAGTAGCGTTCGGCCAGGGGAGGGCGGGTCGCTTCGCGCAGCCTCCGCTTGGCGGGACCCGCCTGGCGGAGGGCGGCGGGGATCTTGAAGAGTTCCCGATAGAGAACGTGGTCCACGAGCGGGGTTCGAATTTCGAGAGAGTGCTTCATGCTCATGATGTCGGCATCGCGAAGAAGTTGCATCTGGAGGTACTGCTGAACCTCCAAATAGGCCATCTGCTGCTCTGCGGGAACTTCGCCCGGTCGAGTTCGTGCGTTGAGTTCGGCGACCGGGTCGATATGTTCCACAACTGCCCGCGCGTCACGGGCGAGTAGCCCGGCCGCTTGTTCGGCAGAAAAGAGTCCGCGAACCGAAAAATAGGCACCGGCGAGGGTTTCGCCGTGTTGGAGGGCTCGCCGGATACCGGACCGCTGTTGACTGGGCGGGAGCCGCTGGATTCCGAAGAGGGCAAGGCGGCGAAGGCTTTCTGTGGCGGGCAGGCGGGAAAGCCGTCGGTGAATATTCCTGACTCGGTCCAGTGCGCCAAAAGTCGAATAGCCGCCGAAAAGTTCGTCCCCCCCCACACCGTTGACCGCAACCTTAAGACCCGACTGCACCGCAGCCCGAGAAACCAGGCCCACATTGATTCCGTCGCCGCTGGGCTGATCCAGGGAGCCCACCGCATCGGCGATACTTTCCCGGGCATCATCGGCGGTCAAGTCGATCCGCTGATGGTGGGCGCCCAGTTCCGTGGCTGCGCGCTGGGCGAGTTCGCCCTCGTCCATGGCCGCGATGTCGAAGGACAGGTTGATGGTGGAGACCGGTCGGGGCAGGACTTCGGACATAAGCGAGACGAGTGAAATGGAGTCGACCCCACCCGAAAGAAATGATCCGACCTCCACATCGGCCACCATATGGCATTGAACGGAGTCGAGCAGCGCCGCCCGGATCCGTTCCTCGGCCTCGCCTTCGCTCATGTTCGGCGAAATTTCCTGAATTTCTTCGCGTAGCGAGTAGTAGGGCGAAGATTCTCGCAATTTCCCCGATCGGATCCAGGTTCGATGCCCGGCGGGTAGGGCACGAATCTTCTTGTAGAGGGTTCGAGGTGCAGCGATGGAACCCCAATGGAGGTAGGAAACGACGGCTTCGAGGTCATTCCCTCCACTGCCGAAAACTCTCCGGATGGGTTGGACTTCCGAGGAAAAAACGGCGAAGTCATCAAAGTCGGCGACATGGAGCGGCTTGATGCCCAGGGGGTCCCTCGCAAGAAGGACGGCGTCGGCGGGTTGGTCGAAAAGCGCGAAAGCGAACATACCTCGCAGCCGCGGAAGCAGGTCTTCTCCCCATTCGCGATACCCGTGCAAGAGGACTTCGCTATCACTGCTCGACCGGAAGCGGTGCCCGCGGCCTTCAAGGGTCTTTCTCAATTCCAGGTGATTGTAGATCTCACCGTTGAAGACGAGATGGAGCTGCCCATCGGCGGTTGACATGGGCTGGTGGCCCGAAGCGGTCAGGTCGATAATGCTCAGTCGCCGATGAGCCAGACCGACTTGTTTCCGGCCGTCGATCCATGTCCCGGCATCGTCCGGGCCCCGGTGAGCCTGGGCGTCGCGAAGGCGAACGAGGGTGCGCTCGTCGACCGGCGCTCCTCCTCCATGTCCGACAATGCCGGCGATTCCGCACATACAGAAAATCTAGCCGAACATCATTCTGGACGCTTGGGAAGGAGGCTCGCGGATTCGGTCTGCGGGGAATTACTTCTATCCTATGGTCTGACTCGATGGGTTGACGCGTTCAGTTCGGGAGAGGACTTGATTAAATGACCGAGCACCAAGCTGAAGAGACCGCGAACGAAAAAATTTCATCGGCGTACTCGAAGTACGTGCTGGCGGTTCTCTTCGTCGTCTACGTGATCAATTTCATTGATCGGCAGATCCTTTCGGTTTTCATCGGTCCGATCAAGGAGGAGTTCGGCGTCTCGGATACCGTCATGGGCCTCCTGGTGGGATTTGCGTTCGCACTCTTCTACACGATCGCGGGCATTCCCATCGCACGCTGGGCCGACCGGGGCAACCGTCGCTCGATCATTGCCCTCGGACTCACGGTCTGGAGCGTCATGACGGTATGGTGCGGATATGCTCGGAGCTTCGGGCAATTGGCTCTGCTCCGGGTAGGGGTTGGGGTGGGTGAAGCCGCCGGGAGCCCACCGGCCCACTCGCTCATCTCGGACTACTTCCCGCCCTCAAAGCGCGCTACCGCCATGGGGATCTACGCATGGGGGGTCTATGTCGGGTCGGCCCTGGCATACCTGGGCGGGGGGTATTTACGGGAGCAATTCGCGGAGGACTGGCGTACCCCCTTCATCCTGCTGGGGCTTCCCGGCTTATTGATTGCCCTGGTCGTTCGCTTCACGGTGAAGGAGCCGCCGCGTGGCTACTCGGAAAAAAGCCCGGTCATTAGTGAGCCGTCGACCTTTCGGGAGACCTTGAGCTACCTGCTCTCGTGCCCATCCTGGCTGAACCTCGTGGTGGGTTCGTGTTTTCTCTCCCTGATGGGTTACGGGGTCCTGATGTGGGGCTACGAGTTCTTCGGCCGGGTCCACCAAATGTCGCCCATGGATATTGGCCTCTGGATGGCGGTCATCGTGGGTATCGGCGGGAGTCTCGGAACCCTCGCCGGTGGAACCATCACCGATCGCTTGTCCCAACGCGATCCCGCCTGGGCGATGCGATTCCCCGCCCGGGTCACATGGGCCTGTCTTCCGTTCTCTTTCGTCTTCCTTTTGTCCGATTCCAGCGCGGTCGCGATGGTCAGCTTCTTCATCTTCTATGTCCTGGCCAATATCTACGTGCCAGCGATGCATTCCCTGAACCAGAATCTCGCTCGGTTGAGCATGCGCGCGACGGCGGCGGCGATTCTGCTTTTTATCGTCAACCTGGTGGGTGCTGGATTTGGCCCGCTGCTCGTTGGGTTCATGAACGATCTCTATGCCCCCTATTGGGGGGAGCAGGCCATCCGGTATTCTCTGCTCTCGGTTAGTGTGTTGGGCGCTATGGGTGCGATTTTTTTTCAGCGCTCAGCCCGAACCCTGGCGGCGGATCTTCGGAAGCGAGATGGGGAAATTTCGCAGCATTCTGCCCCTTAGTTGCGCATCCGCAGTAGCGGCCTGCCATAAACCGCACGCTGGAAGGTCTAAAGCGAAGCGCTAGTGCTGACCTGGAAGGTGCGCTTGCAGATCACGTGCGTTTCAACGGCGTTTTAAAAACTGAGTACTCGCATAACAATTCTGTCATCATGGCCTTCTTGCTGGAATTTTGCTGGGAGCCGAAAATGAGTATCAGTCGACGCGTGTTGCTGAAGAGGGGTGTGCTTGCGGGAGTCGCTGGAGCGGTGGGGTTGCCTCTTGGGGCTTCCTCAAGGCGAGGCAGGCGAGGCAGGCGGACGCAGGTGTCCGATTCAGGACAAGGACTTCTGTTCGGCTACGAACCTTTTACCCAGGAACTTGTCCTTCCCCATGTTCTGGCGCGTCTAACGGATGGCGACCGCTTGGACCCGAATCCGGGGGCCTATCCCCGGGCAGGGGGTGTGGGGAGTGGCCCGACGACGCCGACTGGCTCTTTCGAAGATGTCAGCCACGGCATCGCTCCTGAGTTCGGTTATTTCCCTGACCTCAATCAGTTCAATAGCGGATTCAGCGATGGGGATACCCACGAAGCAGAATTCGGTCTCGTGATCGAGGAAACTCTCCACCAATTCGTCCCCGATGGCCCGGAGGTTCCCATATTTGCCTATCGGGACGTGACCCAGCCCCCAGGTTCGGGAACTACGCCGGGGCCCACGGTGGTGGTGCGCTACCGGGAGCCGGCGGTCTTGCGCTGCTCGAACAATCTGACGGCTGACCGCGGCACCGCGACAGACGGCCAAGTCAACTCCACGGGGAATAACCACGAGAGTTCGATTCACTTGCACGGAGGCCACAACCCGGCGCACTCGGACGGCTATCCGGATTTCTACACCCTGGCGGGGGAGTCGCGGGATTACTGGTATACGAATTGCGGCCCGCAATCGACCGACCCCGAGACCAACTTTGCGCCGTCTCACGGGGACAACTTCGATGAGGCGTGGATTCCCACGACGCTCTGGTATCACGACCACGCCATGGACGTCACGGGCTTCAACGTAATCAAGGGGCTCGCGGGTTTCTACCTTGTTGTTGATGAGCGCGAGGACGAATTGGCCCGGCGGGGCGTGATCCCGGTGCCCGGCGGAAGCTACGATATCGGTCTTGCCTTCCAGGATCACAGGTTCAATGCCGACGGTACGATTTATTATGACTTCTTGGATCACAATGGACATATCGGGGATATCTTTACGGTCAACGGCAAGGTCCAGCCCTACTTCAACGTCGAGCGCAGGAAATATCGCTTCCGGATTCTGAACGCGTCTAACGCCCGGGTCTATGAGATGCGGCTGAGCAGCGGTCAGGCGATGTGCGTCATCGGAACCGATTCCTGGCTCTTGCCTCGAGGCATTGAGGTGGAGAGCTTCGAAGTATCGGCCGGGATGAGGCACGACGTGATAATCGATTTCTCTATCTACGAAGATGGCGACGAGGTCTTCCTTGAGAACATCATGCTCCAAACCGATGGTCGTAAGGGCAAGAAGGTCGACCCCGACAGTCCGACTCCGTTGCTCAAGTTTAATGTGGTGGGCGATGCGCTTCCCGAGCCTGAAGTCCAGTGTGTCGAAGGAACGACGATCCGGGGATTCGCCGTCGATGTGGGCGAGGGTGTAGATGACGATCCCGATCTTCCGGGTCAGTGGGCTCCGATTCGTGAGGATGAAGTCGTAAAGACGCGAACCTTTCGAGCGGATCGGGCAATGGGGGCCTTTACGATCAACAACCGGTTCTTCAATCCCCGTCGCGCCGATGCGGTTCCCGAACTCGGTCTCGGCGCGGAGCGTTGGTTTTTTCAAAATAATGCCGGGGGATGGTGGCACCCCATGCATACTCACCTCGAGGGCCATCAGGTTCAATTTGTTGACGGGAAGCTTCCCAGGCCCGTGCGGCGTTACAACCAGGATCTGACGCTTCTGCATGGGGGAGAGAAGGCCGAGTGCCTTGTCAAGTATCGGTCCTTCAGCGGGCCCTTTGTGTTCCACTGCCATACCATCGAGCACGAAGACATGCGGATGATGGGCGTTGTCGATCCGACGGCGGCCGATGGAGATCAAGAGCCCTTTGTGGAAGCGGGTCCCCTGGACGGTGAACATGAGATTGACCCAATGGTCTCGGGTGTGGTTCCAAGCTGTCTGGATCTCGAGCACGATCACTATCTCTATTTCGATGTCGCTGGCGACCTGGACCGCATCGCTGGAAGGGGCGTGGGCTTCCTCGAATGCGATTTTGATATGTCCTTGCGTGGGAACCGTGGCCGGGTGAAGTAGATTGGCTCCTGGCGGGTTTCGAGCGGGGACTTGCCATCGGGGCGGCCAGACCTAAGAATGGGCGGATGTCACCGAGTCGCATCGCCCGGCGCACGACCAAGCTGACAACCCTCGTTGGACTCGCGGGGCTCGGGCTGTTCTCTGCCCTGGCCTCGGGAGAAGTCCCAGACGAAGGGTCGAGGCGCCCGTGGCCGGTCAGCGAAGCCCGTGCACCGTGTGCCGACTACGCGCCCGAGCGCAGGCCCTTTTTCGGGGACACTCACGTTCACACGACGTTTTCCCAGGATGCGAGCACCCAGGACACCCGGGCCACGCCCAGGGACGCCTATCGCTTCGCCCGGGGCGCTCCCTTGGGAATTCAACCCTATACGAAACTCGGGCGTTCCCAGCGAACGGTACAACTCGACCGCCCCCTGGACTTCACTGTGGTGACCGATCACGCCGAGCAGCTGGGCGAGACCCACATCTGCAAAACCCCGGGAGCCACAGGGCACGATTCACTCGTCTGCCGGATTTACCGACGATTTCCTCGCGTGGCCTTTTACTTGATGAACGCCCGTTACGCCGTGCTCGGAACCCGCTGGGGGTTTTGCGGTGAAGGCGGTGAACATTGCAAGGCGGCGGCGGGAACTATCTGGGACGAAACTCAGAGCGCCGCGGAAGAAGCCTACGACCGCACCGCGGCTTGTGAGTTCACGAGCTTCGTGGGTTATGAGTGGACGGCGGGGCCCGGGGGTGGGGCCCATCTTCATCGCAATGTGATCTTCCGCAACGAAAAAGTTCCCACCCTGCCGATCTCGGTAATGGAAACGGGCTTCCCCGCGGTCAATCTCTGGAAGGCTCTGGACGTCGAGTGCCGGAATGGACGTCCGGGGTGCCAGGCCATTACGATCCCGCATAACTCGAATATCGGTGGCGGCTACACGTTTACTTCGGCGCGCATGCTCGACGGCGAAATCGACGCCGAGGAGGCCGTCCTGCGCGAGCGCTACGACCGCCTGGCCGAAGTCATGCAACACAAAGGCGATTCCGAGTGCATGCTCGACCCCAGCGCGCCGGATGAGGCCTGCGGATTCGAAAAACTCACCAGCCCGCGCATGATTTCGTACTTCGGAGACGAGCCGCTTCGGCCCACGGACTACGTGCGCAACGCGCTGAAGCGGGGGCTGGCCCTGGAGGGTCGCCTCGGAACGAATCCTCTCAAATACGGAATGATCGCGAGTACGGATACCCACCTTGGAACGCCGGGTCTCACCCGAGAGCGCGGTCATCCCGGCCATGGGGGCGGGGGTAAGCCCGCAGGGGACGGCGTTCCCGAAGGTTTGCCGGACAATCTCCTTTTCGGGCCGGGTGGTCTCGCGGTTCTCTGGGCCGAGGAAAATTCCCGGGATGCCCTGTTCGAGTCGATGCTTCGCCGCGAGGTGTACGGGACCAGTGGCACCCGGCCCGTGCTCCGGTTCTTTGGTGGCTGGAAATATGAACCCGAGATTTGCGACGCCACGGACCTTTCGTCGCGGGGCTATGCGGGGGGCGTTCCCATGGGAGGAGACCTGACCGTCCCTCCAGCGGCTGAAGCTGCGCCCACCTTCGTGGTCGCGGCTCTGCGCGATTCGGCCCCCGATGGCGCACCCCTTCAGCGGGTGGAAATCATCAAGGGATGGGTCGAGGGCGACAGCCTGCACGAAGAGGTGTTTCTCGTCGCCGGCGGCGAGAACGGAGCCGACGTGGATTTATCCACATGCGAGCGCCAAGGCACCGGGGCCGATCGCTTGTGCTCGGTGTGGCGCGATGCGGACTTCGATCCCCAAGAGCCCGCATTTTATTACGCCCGGGTGCTTGAGAATCCGGTGTGCCGCTGGAGTCAGTGGGCCTGCGTGGAGGCGGGGGTCGATTGCGGCGATCCCGGGAGTATCCGCGATGGTTTCGAGCCCTGCTGCTCCGAGGATCACCGCCCGACGGTTCGCGAGCGAGCGTGGAGTTCTCCGATCTGGTTCGCGCCGCGTTAGCCGGCGTCGGTACGCGGAACAAGCAAGAGAAAAGGGCCAGCCCGATCGCCCGGCTGGCCCTTGCCCATTTCGAACCTCCGGAGATTCGGGATCAGTCGACCTTCTCCAGGATGTGGATCCCGCACGCGCTGCCCAAACCGATCACGTGAGTGAGGCCAAGGCGGGCTCCCTCCACCTGGCGGTCGCCAGCCTCCCCGCGCAAATGGGTGCTGACCTCGTAGATATTCGCGATTCCCGTGGCGCCCAGCGGATGCCCCTTGGAAAGGAGCCCCCCCGAAACGTTGACGGGAATTCGGCCTCCCAGAGCGGTTTGGCCCTCGTCCACCATGCGTCCCGCATCTTCGGGTTTGCCGAGGCCGAGGTTTCCATAATGAAGAATCTCGGCGGTGGCGAAGCAGTCGTGAAGTTCCACCAGGTCGATGTCCTCGGGACCCACGCCCGCCATCTCGTACGCGGCTTGGGCGGCCCGCTGGGTGCAGGTGTTGACGTCGGGCATCTGGAGGTTGCGCTCCTGGTAGGGATCGCTGGTGAGAATCGATGCTTTGACGCGAACGGCCCGGTCCATTTTTCCGAGTTGCCGCGCCTTCTCTTCCGAGCAGATGACCGCTGCCGCAGCCCCGTCCACGTTCACCGAGCACATGAGCTTGGTGTTGGGATAGGAGATCATCTCGGCGCCCATTACCGTCTCCAGGGGCGTTTCGATCTGATACATGGCCTTGGGGTTGAGGGTCGAGTGATGGTGGTTCTTCACCGAGACCTTGGCGAACTGCTCGAAGGTTGTGCCGTATTTGCGTTGGTGCTCCATGCCCGCTTCGGCGAAAACCGCCGGCATGGTGCCCGAACCCAACAGCCCCTCGGTGGGGATTCCCTTGCCGCCGCCGCCGCCGCCCAGCAGGCCTTTGCCCATCTGCTCGGTGCCCACGCAGAGCACCATGTCATAGACCCCGGCCTTGATGGACATCCAGCCTTCGCGGAAGGCTGTGGCCCCGGTCGCGCACGCGTTTGCGCAGTTGACCACCGGAATGCCCGTCTGGCCGATTTCGGCAAGAATTCGCTGGCCCACCATGGCGCCTGCCTGGCCGAGGTTTCCGCTGTAGAGGGCCTGCATATCGTTGACGGTCAGGCCGGCGTCATCGAGAGCCAAGTGGGCTGCGGTGGCGCCGAGTTTGGGGACACTGGTCTCGGGAAAGCGCCCGAACTTGATCATGTCGATACCAATTACGTAAACGTCGCTCATGAATTTAGTCTCCGATTCTTTTTTTTGATCAAATCTTGGGCTGGAAGTAGTAGGTCAGGTACTCGTTGCCTTCGGCGTCTTTGCGGGGTGCCTTCCGGTAGATGACCTCCACCGCCATTCCCATCTTGATCTTCTCGGGCTCGGGATCGATGTTGATCAGGTTACCCTTCACGGTTCCGCCGCCATCCAGGTCAACGATGGCGGAAACGTAAGGAACCTCGATCCCGGGGAACGAACGAAAGACGATACTGTAGACATAGAGTTCGCCGGTGTTGGCAAGGGCCAGGGTTTCCATCTCGTCCCTTGACCCGCATTTCGCGCAGAAGGACCGTTCGCCGAGGAAGGTCGTCTTGCACTGGCTACACAGTGATCCCGAAAGGAAGGGTGAGCCCTCCTCGGGGATTTTCAGGAAGGGAACCACGGGCAGCAGGCCCGCGGTCTCGGTGGCTTCGGTGTTGGGAGGCATTTCTTGTATTCCCTCTTTATGGTCGGGTGCGGATGCGCAAACAAAAAGGTCGAACTGGGCTGAATGCAGGGCCTCAGCCGCCGCGCGCGTCCACAGAATTGAAATGAATTGTCGGGTCCCGCATCCCTGCGCCGCGAACGCGTGAAAGTTCCCAAACACCAAGGATGCCAATCGGGGAGCCAGACTGCCATAACCTCGATCTGCGATTCCCAACGCACTGGGGAGGCCAGACTTCCCGTCCCCTTGGGGTGGGGCGGCATCGATCCCAGCAAGCCGATTGCGTTTTGGGGCGAGTGGTGGATTCGAAGCGATCGGCCCCGGGCAAATGGCCTCGGGCCTGACCCCGTGCTAAACGGAGAGAAAGAACGGGGAAATTCAATGTCCGGGCACTCAAAATGGTCCACGATCAAGCGCAAGAAGGGCGTGGCCGACGCCAAGCGTGGAAAAATATTCACCAAACTCATTCGTGAGATCGCTACAGCGGCCCGGATCGGCGGCGGAGACCCCGAGAGCAACCCCCGGCTCCGTCTGGTCGTCGACAAGGCGAAGTCCGCAAATATGCCCAAGGACAATATCCAGCGGGCGATTCAGAAGGGCATCGGCGGCGGCGAGGGCGAGGCCTACGAGGCGATCGTCTACGAGGGCTACGGACCCGGTGGAACGGCGATTTTGATCGAGGCGCTGACGGACAACAAGAACCGGACCGTGAGCGACGTGCGCCACGCGTTGACCAAGAACGGCGGAAATCTCGGGGCCAGCGGCTGCGTCGCGTATCTCTTCCAGAAACGTGGCCTTTTGCAGTTTGCCGCCGAAGGCGTCGACTTGGACGCGCTGATGGAAGCCGCGTTGGAGGCGGGTGCGGACGATATCGTCGAAGCGGGGGCGCGTGTTGAAATCGTCACTTCGGCCACGGATTTTACCGGTGTTCGCGACGCGCTGGAGAAGGCCGGTTTCGTGCCCCAGGAGTCCTCGGTCACGATGGAACCCTCGACGACCGTCGAACTCGGCGGCAAGGACGCCGAGCAGATGATGCGTCTTGCCGATACCCTGGAAGACCTCGACGATGTGCAGAATTTTTTCGCCAACTTCGATATCTCCGAAGAGGAGATGGAGCAGTTCGCGTAGACGCAAGTTGCAAACGCAAGAAACTCCTGTGGACTCGGTTGCGGGCAGCTGGGCTGGGTCATGGGATACCGATCGTACGGGGGGTACGATGAGGATTCTCGGAGTTGATCCGGGTTCGACGGCGACGGGCTACGGGATAGTCGAGTTTGCGGGGGGGCGCCTTTCCCATGTCGCCCACGGCATTCTGCGCTCCCGGCGCGGCGAAGCGCTGGCGGATCGCCTGTCGAAAATTCACGGTGGGCTCGTTGAGGTGGCGGCAGCGCACGCCGCGGATCTTGCCGTCGTGGAACGGGTTTTTATGGCTTCGAATCCGAGGTCCGCGCTGATTCTCGGCCAGGCGCGGGGTGCCGCACTGGCGGCCCTGGCCAGCGCCGGGCTCGAAGTGTCGGAACTCAGCGCCCGGGAAGTGAAGAAGGCCGTGGCGGGAACCGGTGCGGCGAGCAAGGCCCAGGTCCAGGCCATGGTGATGCGCCTGCTCGACCTGCCCGAGCCGCCAGCTACCGACGCCGCCGATGCTCTGGCGGTAGCGATCTGCCAAGCGCATGCGGGTCGCCTGACGGGTCTTGGGGTGGTGGGGCGACGGCGCAGCCTGCGCTCGGCGGCCCTGTCCCGTCGACATTCCAGGGGGCCGCGATGATCGCGTGGCTGGAGGGACAACTGCGCGACAAAACGCCCACGCGACTGCTCGTGGACGTGGGCGGTGTGGGGTACGAGCTGCTCATCTCGTTGCAGACCTTCGAGAGTCTGCCCCAAGATGGAAAAACCGTAGCCCTGCACGTGCGTACGGTGGTCCGGGAGGACGCCTTTCTTCTTTACGGCTTTGCCACGCCCTTGGAGCGCGACGCTTTTGATCTGCTGGTTCGCGCGAACCGCGTGGGTCCGCGCCTCGCCCAGGCGATTCTCTCGGGGATGGCCCCGGAGCCTCTGCTTCGCGCGCTCCGCGAAGGCGACGCCGACTCGCTGCAAAGAGCGCCGGGGGTGGGGCCCAAGATGGCCCAGCGGATGGCGCTGGAATTGCGCGAGGGCGCCGCTGATTTGCTCGATCGACAAGGGATTCCCGACCGGGCGGGCGCGCTTTCCTCGGATTCGGGTGCCGGGGAAGTGCGCGATGAGTTGCTCTCTGCGCTGGTGAACCTCGGCTATCCCCGCAGCCAAGCCGAACGGGTTGCCGAGACCTCTTCCCGGGAAGCGGGAGAAGGGGCCTCCATCGAGTCGCTGATTCGGATTGCGCTGAAGAGGCTGGCGCGATGAGTTCCGGCGAAACTGATCGCGGTCCCCTGAGCCTCGATCTGGATTCTCCGGAGACGAGCGCCGAGGAGAGCCTTCGTCCCCAGAGCCTTGAAGAGATGATCGGTCAGGACCGACTTCGCGAGAATCTCTCGATTTTTGTCCAGGCGGCTCGAAGCCGCGGGGAACCCCTGGACCACCTTCTCTTTTACGGGCCTCCGGGTTTGGGGAAGACTTCTCTGGCGCGGATCGTGGCCAACGAAATGGGTGCCCAGTTCCATGCGACTAGCGGTCCCGCCATCGAGCGTCCGGGCGACCTCGCCGCGCTGTTGTCCAACGTCGAAGAGGGCGAGGTGCTCTTTATTGACGAAATCCACCGGCTCTCGGCCAGTGTGGAGGAAATCCTCTACCCCGGCATGGAAGACTTTCATCTCGACGTTCTCATCGGCGAGGGCCCGAGTGCTCGCTCAATTCGCCTCGATCTTCCGCGCTTCACCCTGGTGGGCGCCACCACCCGGGCCGGGCTCCTGACCTCGCCCCTGCGTGATCGCTTCGGTTGGAGTGCTCGGCTGCGGTATTACCCGGTTGAAGATCTTGAACGAATCGTCGTGCGCTCGGGCGATCTGCTCGGTATGGAACTCGGACCCGAGGCCGCGCGGGAGATTGCCGGGCGCTCGCGCGGGACGCCTCGCATTGCCAATCGCCTGCTCCGCCGGGTTCGTGACTTCGCGGAGGTGGACCAAGGCCGGGGTCAGCGCGTCCAGGTGGCGGCGACTCGCCACGCCCTTGACCGCCTGGAGGTCGATTCCGCGGGTTTCGACTCGCTGGACCGAGCGTTGCTCGGGAGTCTGATCGAAAAATTCGACGGCGGCCCGGTGGGCCTCGAGACTCTTGCCGCTGCTGTGGGCGAGGACAAGGGAACCCTCGAGGATGTCGTGGAGCCGTTCTTGATCCACCAGGGTTTTCTCGACCGCACCCCTCGAGGCCGCGTCGCAACGTCGCGCGCCCTTGATTTTTGGCGTTCACGCTAAGGGCTGAGCCGCACGAAGGGGATCTCGCGTGCAGCGTCAATCGCCGTCGCGGCCGACTTGGGGGGCGACCCGAGTCCCGGGCAGGTTTCCGCGGTTGTCGTAGAGCCACAGGGGGCGACCCGGGGTGCGGGGGTCGGAGACGACAAGGTCATCGAGCCCATCGCCGTCGAGATCCCCGGTGACCGCCCTTCGGGCCAGAGGTCCCGGATGGGACGATGAGAGGTCGCGCGCCCGAGCATGCGGGAGGCCCGGTAGAATGAGTTCTTGGGGGAGATCACCAGAAGCGACTGGCTGGCCTTTCGCCCTTCGCCCGCCGCCGCGTGGTCGTCCCGCGCCGCCCGCGCTAATAACCCGTTGGCCAAGCCAGGCTCCCCATGACTGAATCCCTCGCCCCCCAAACTCTGCCGCGTGCGCCCATCCGGGTCGATGCCGGCGTTCTTGAAAATCACGGGGATGGCCGGGGAAATTATCGTCTCGGTCTGGAAGTTCCCGATTGGCCAGGCGCCGAGCCCGGGCAATTTGCGATGCTCTCGGCCGGGGGACCGAGTGAGGCGGAGCGCACGGATCCTCTGCTTCCGCGTCCCATGGCGGTCTACCGGGGCCATGCGCCCGGCGGGGCGGAAGGGCCGACTCGGGTGGACTTTCTTCTGAAGGTCGCCGGCCGAGGGACCCGGCTCCTGGCCGACGCCCGCCCGGGGGACTCGGTTCGGCTGGTTGGGCCCTTGGGGCAAGGTTTTGCGCCGATTCCAGATGGCAGCCGTGCGGTGCTGGTCGGGGGCGGCACGGGGATCGCTTCCCTCTATGAACTCGCCGCCCGCGCGGCCCCTCGAGTCGAGGTCGAAGTGGTTCTGGGGGCACGCAGCGCCGGGGATTTGATGGGGGCCGACGACTTCGAGGCCCTCGAGGTGGGGTTCCAGGTCACCACCGAGGACGGAAGCCGAGGCCGGGCCGGCCGTGTGACGGACGGGCTCGAAGCGTTGCTCGGGTCTTCGCATGTCCCGACCACCCTCTACGCGTGCGGACCGACGCCCATGATGCGTGCCTGTGCGGAGATCGCCGTTCGAGCCGGCGCGGGGTGCCAGGTCTCGTTGGAGAACACCATGGCCTGCGGGTTCGGTGTCTGTTTGGGCTGCGCCGTGCCCCTGCGAGCGGGGGGGTACTCGTTGATCTGCCGTTCTGGCCCGGTCTATGCCGCCGACCAGGTGATGTGGGAGGGACTGGCTTGACGCTGGAGGTGGATACTCGGGTCAACCTCGCGGGGATTGAACTGCGAAATCCCGTGCTCACGGCCTCGGGGACTTTCGGCTATGGGACCGAGTTTTCGCCCTTCATGGACTTGGGAGCAATTGGGGGGTTCGTCGCCAAGAGCCTGACTTTGGCGCCGCGCTCGGGGAATCCACCCCCGCGGATCGCCGAGACGCCTTCGGGGATGCTCAACGCCATCAGTATCGAGAATATCGGGGTGGAGGCCTTCCTGGGCGAGCGCTTGCCCGCCCTGCCCGAGAACGTGGTGGTCATCGCCAGCTGCTTCGGAACCCGTCCGGGCGATTACGCCGAGCTTGCGGCCCGGCTCTCGGAGTCGCCCCGGGTCGCCGGGATTGAAGTCAATGCGTCATGCCCCCATGTCAAGAGCGGAGGCATCGAGTTCGGCCAAGACCCGGGTCTGCTCGAAGAACTGATCGCCGAGGTTCGAGCTGCTACAGCCAAGCCGCTGCTGGCGAAACTTTCTCCCAATGTGACCCGGATCGACGAGATGGCACGGGTTTGCGAGGCCGCTGGGGCCGACGGAATCTCGCTCATCAATGCCGTGCAAGCGATGGAAGTCGATGTCGAGTCCCGACGCCCGGTTCTGAGCAATGTCCTGGGCGGGCTCTCGGGGCCGGCGATTCGGCCCATCGCCCTGCGCATGGTCTGGCAGGTCGCCCAAGCGGTCTCGATTCCCATCTGCGGTATTGGAGGGATTATCACCCCGGAGGATGCCGTGAAGTTCCTGCTCTGCGGAGCCACTGCGGTTCAGGTCGGAACCGCGAACTATCTGAATCCGGCAGCGGCCCAGGAAATTGCCGAAGGAATCGCCCTCTATGCGGCTCGTCACGGCTTCCCGCGGGTCGCGGATCTGATTGGCGGTCTGCGGCTTCCCGGGGCCTGATTCCCGGTTGCCAATCGGCAGTATTTCATTTACTTTGCGGCGCCTTACGGTGAGAATGATCGAGATTGGTCGTTGGATTTCGCCGCAGGGCAAAGAAGGGCCCAGAGTCAAAGGAACAACGCAGGCCGCTACGTGGGGCTCTACGGTGTTCTGAGCGGGGCAGCGAGAGAATGAGAATGAGATCGAGGTCGATGAAGCGAGCGGGAATGTCGTCGTGAACGCCCAGTTCGGCAGCAGACTGCCCAAAGGGTGGGCTGATGCGAGCAGGAGCGGGCGATCCGTGAGCGATCGATGAGCGGCGCGAGCCGGGCGGTAAGTCGGTGTAAGTAGAATGCTTTTCAGGTATTCGGGATTGGGTCGATTCCCACCGAGTCGCAAGACGCGGTGGGTTGAAACCGGAAAAGCGGACGAGCGTCCGTTTTTTTTTTGCCGGATTCCCACGCTGCGGAGTTCGCAGGAGATCGCAGTCGGAAGGGCTGGGAGGACCACGGTGGTGTACCGGGACATACCCAAGGAACTCAAGAACTGCATCGAACCCGTTGTCGTGGAGCACGGATTGGAATTGATGGACGTCCAAACGATTCGGGATCGGGGACAAACAGTGCTGCGAGTCACTCTCGATAGCGCGGCCGCGGATGGAAGGATTCAGGTGGATCGTCTGGCCCAGGTTTCGAGGGAAGTGGAGAGCAGTCTCGAAGCGGCCGAAATCATGGATAGCGAATACCGCTTGGAGGTGTCATCGCCCGGGCTCGACCGGATGTTGGCCCGCGAGAAGGACTTCGCTGCTGCGTGCGGAGGATTGGTGAAGGTCAAAACCCGGCGACCCCTCGATGGACGCCGACGATTCAGGGGCGAACTGCTGCAGTTCGTTGACGGGGTAGCGACGGTGGTCGTCGATGGCGAGCAAATGGGAATCCCATTTGACGACATCGAGAAAGCAAACTCGGTCTATTCGTTCAGCAGCGCCGATTTTCAAATAAATGGCTCCGCCTGAGGCGGAACGGAATGCGACCCGACGAAAGAGTCCGGGTCCAATGATTGACTGGAGCAAACATGCTCATCGCGACGTTGAAGCGTGAAATTGATCAGATCGCCAAAGACAAGGGCATCGATTCGGGCGACATTATCGGCGCCCTCGAAGAGGCGATGGTTCAGGCTGCGCGCAAGCGGCACGGCCTGGATAAGGAAATCGAGGCTCGCTACAGCGAGGAACTCGGCGAGATCGAGCTCTTTGAGTTCATGGAAGTGGTCGAAGTCGTCACGGATCGCAAGAGCCAAATAGCTCACTCGGTGGCGCTGACAGAATATGATCCCGAGGCCGAGATCGGCGACGAAATCGGCGTCAAGATGGATACGACCGGGTTCGGTCGCATTCTCGCCCAGGCGGCAAAGCAGGTCATTATCCAGCGACTGCGGGATGCCGAGCGCGATCACACCTATGACGAGTATTCGGACCGACAGGGTGAGGTCGTCAACGGGATTGTGCGGCGGTTCGAGAAGGGCTCATTGATCGTTGATCTCGGCCGAACCGAAGCGATTCTCCCGCCCAAGGAGCAGGTTCCGCGAGAGGGGTACCGGCCGGGGGATCGGATTCGCGCCTACGTGCTTGAGGTCAATCGCATGAGCAAGGGGCCGCAGATCGTTCTGTCGCGAACGGCAACCGAATTGCTCACCAAGTTGTTCGAGCAGGAAGTCCCCGAGATGTACGAAAAGATCGTGACCATCGAGGCGGCTGCGCGAGAGCCCGGAGGTCGCTCAAAGATCGCGGTCTCATCCCGGGATAGCGATGTGGATCCCGTGGGTGCCTGTGTGGGAATGAAGGGCAGCCGGGTCCAGTCGGTGGTGCAGGAACTCCGGGGCGAGCGCATCGATATCGTGCCCTGGAATGAAGACCCTGCCCGCTACGTGTACAGCGCACTTTCTCCTGCGCAGGTTTCCAAGGTGATCATCGACGAGGATACCCGATCGATGGATGTGATCGTTCCCGACGATCAGCTGTCTCTGGCGATTGGCAGGCGGGGTCAGAATGTTCGCTTGGCGGTCCAGCTCACCGGTTGGAAGATCGATATCAAGAGCGAGTCGAAGATGAAGGAAGTTGCTCAATGGCTCTCCCGGGCGATTTCCGAAGTCGAGGGGTGCGGGGATCCGGAGGCGGAATTGTTGCTCCAGCAGGGTGTAATGAGCCTCGAGGATTTGTCCCAGTGTTCAGTCGAATTGTTGGCTTCTTTTCCGGGGATCGACGAAGAGGGAGCTGAGAAGATCAAAGTGCGGGCTGGCGAACTGGTGGGCGTCAAGATCGAAGAAGAAGAACAGCAGCGTCTCGAGGCCGAGGCTGCCGCCGAGGCAGCAGCAGCAGCAGCAGCAGCGGCAGCGGCCGAGGCAGCGGCCGAGGCAGCGGCAGTGGCAGTGGCAGCCGAGCAAGCGGTTGCTGCCCCGGATGAGACCCCTGAAGAAACCGAATCGGATAGTTCGTCCGAGGGTGCGGGCGAGCATGCCGAAATTAATTCAACGGATGGGGCGGCCGAATAGCCGCGGATACGGAGTGTATGGCCAAAATCAGGGCATATAAGCTCGCTGAAGAGCTTGGGATCGACCGGCACGATTTCGTCGAGCGGGCGGCTGCGGCGGGAGTCGAACTTAAAAGTGCAATGGCTTCATTGGATGAAGACCAGGTGGCCGACTTGCGCGCAAAGCTCGGAGCCCAGCCCGAGCCGACTAAGCAAATGGTCGAGAGTCGTGTCCAACGCAAGGGCGGCAAGACGGTTCTGCGTCGACGCAAGCGCGCGAAGGTCGAAGAGCCCGAGCCTGCACCCGAGCCCGCAGTGGTCGAGGAAGGGAAAGAGTCCGAGCCCGTCGATGGGGTGGAGGGGGAAATCGCGGCCGTTGCCGTTGCCGACACCGCTACCGACACCGACGCCGAGAAAGGCGCCGAGCCCCAGATTGACGCCGAAGCCGCGGATGAAGGACCCCAGGAGTCGGTGGCCCTCCCTGCTCCAGCCGACGGGGATCGACGGACGGCAGCTCCCGCTGCGCCCAAGCCCGAGGCGGCTCAGCCCGCAGGCGACCGAAAGGGACGTCAGCGAAAGCGTGTGCGGGAGGTGGTGAATCTCCAGGAGCAAGAGCGCTTCGCTCGGCAGATTACGGGCCGGGGAGGACAGACTCGGCGGGCCACAGGCGAGGTGTCTCCGCGCACGATGGTCAATCCCAGGCGCAAGCGGCGAGACAAATTGGCCCTACCGGCTGCCCGGCCAGCCGCGGACCAGAAGCGGGTCAT
>LWDU01040138.1_pt2 | contig 28157 bp, 26 predicted proteins | sample 727161 | NCBI WGS metagenome assembly LWDU01 (sample SAMN04566230, study PRJNA314399) | hydrothermal vent metagenome | isolation source: deep sea hydrothermal plume seawater | place: Mexico: Gulf of California, Guaymas Basin | collected 2004-07-11
CGGAGCGATTGTTAGTCGTCCTGTTGTTAGTTTCATTCAACCAGAATGGACATGACAATTAGTCTCAGATTTCCCAAGAATATCTGGGATAGTTCAACCCAATTTAATTATGTCAACACTCTTTCCTGATCTTGACCAGAATATTACATAACGTATCTTGTGCGAACCAATATGTGTTTTTTGTTTCTTCCGTATATCTTTCTCTCGGGTGTCGATCTCGTTGATTTGCATCATTACAACCGGGTTGCGCTCTAAGCCCCGTAGCGCGGGTTTTATTATTAAAGTTAACCCAGTAGCCATTAACTTTGTCTTTTGCATAGAGAATTTCCGCAAAATCGCCCAATTGCTAACGGCCCGTTGACGACCCAGATTTACGTTGGACAAAATCCAAAGTTGAAAGCCCAATGCAACTAATTGGAGAAAAACATAGCAATGCCCGGGTCCGTCATGGTTGGCACCGCGGGAATTGCCGTCCGTGCTGCAAATAAAGGACAGGCCAGGTTTTTGCTGTTCAAAGCCCGAGGAGATAACACCGGGAATTGTTACCTGGGCGGCAGCGATGTTTCAGCAGTGGATGGAATGTCACTCATCCTTGGCGAGATTATCCAGATTGAACTCAAGGACGCGATTCCAACGTCCCAATTCTGGTTCGACGCCGCAAATAACGGAGACCAGATAGATCTCATTGGCAATGAATGACAAATTAGGTGGACGGTTCAGCGGTTAGCGTCAAATATTATGTAAAGCGGCTGGAGAAAACTGCTAGTTGCTGCCTGCTGAGCCAACAACCGTCAGCGGTCCATCAAGAGAGATGAGCAATTCTTCAATCTCGTGCAGCAAGTGATCCAGGTTCCATCCCTGAGCCGCCGACACCAGAATTCCGGACGCCACTTCTTGCATCGGCTGTCCATTGGGAACAATCGCTGCCACGTCGTCAGCCCGTTCCGATTCCCGGGCGACCATGAGGTCCATCTTGTTCATCACCAACAGCCGGGGACGGTCTTCCAGTCCCAGGTCTTTCAGTGTCTTTTGCACTACCAAGGTCTGTTCTTGGGCCTTGGGGTGGGTGACGTCGATCACGTGGAGCAGTATGTCGGATTCGCTTAATTCTTCCAGAGTGGCACGGAACGCTGCAACCACGCTGGGAGATAGCTTCTGGATGAACCCTACAGTATCGCTCAATAAAAGAGGTGCGCCGGAGGGTAGCCGGATGCGTCTGGTCACCGGGTCCAAAGTGGAAAACAGCTGGTCGGCAGCCGTCACTTTAGCGTCGCTCAGGGCGTTGAAAAGCGTGCTTTTACCGGCGTTGGTATAGCCGACAAGAGTGGCCATGGGGATGCTGGATTTCTTGCGACGGTCCATGTGGATATTCCGCCGTTTGCTCACATCATCAAGGTCTGCCTTGATCTTTTTTAGCCGATTTCTGACCAGACGGCGGTCAGTCTCAATCTGGGTTTCACCGGGGCCTCTGGTACCAATTCCGCCGCCCAATCGTTCAAGGTGAGACCATTGGCCAGCCAGTCGGGGCAGCAGGTACTCGTGCTGGGCCAGTTCCACCTGCAACTTACCCTCGTGGGTGGAGGCATGCTGACCAAACACGTCTAGAATCAATGCGGTGCGGTCAATTACCTTACGTTCAAGAACTCTTTCCAGGTTGCGTTGTTGGGTTGGAGTGAGCTCGTCGTCAAAGATGACGACATCGGCTTCAAGCTCCTCCATCATGTCACGAATCTCTTCAACCTTACCGGACCCAACGTAGGTAGAGCCAAGGCGATTGGCCCGTTGGGTGACGGTGCCGACAACCTGAGCGCCGGCGGTGTTGGCCAGATATTCAAGCTCCGCCAACGTGTCCTCCAAAGACCATAGGTGTTCCCGGCGGTTCATCTCAACCGCAACGAGAACCGCCTTTTCCGGCTCGGGTTCTACCGGAATAGAGGAGCGTTTGTCTTTTTTGGAAGAGCGTTCAGAACGTTTTGAGATATGGTCCTCTCTTGCCTGGTTTTCCTACTTGCCTGCGGGTGCCTATTTGCCTGAGGGAGGTGGTATCTTCCAGGTTTCCATCCTCTGGCAGCCCTTTTCAACCTGCTCGTCTGGGGTGGTTAGGGACAGGCGGATGTAGCCCTCACCGTATTTACCGTAGCTGGATCCAGGAGTGACCACGACGTCCAGTTCTTCCAGCAGCAACTGGGCCATTTCCGCTGAGGTATAACCCTCCGGCACTTTGGCCCATATGTACAGGCTAGCACGAGGAACATCAACGCTCATGCCCATTGCTTGGACGGCTTTTACGACCCTATCTCGACGCCACGTGTAGGCTTTCAGATTGTCTGCCACGCAGTCTTGAGGACCGGTTAGAGCCTCCATGGCCATCTCTTGGACTGCCTGGGGGACGCCAGAATCTATGTTGGCCTTGATCTGGAACAAGGCCTTAATCATGTCAGCGTTGCCCACAGCCATTCCTATCCGCCAGCCGGTCATGTTGTAGCTCTTGGACAAGGAGTGGAACTCCACTCCAATATCTTTGGAACCGGCCACCTGCAGGTAGCTCATTGGCAGGTAGCCGTCATAGCCGACCTCGCTGTAGGCGGCGTCATGCAGCAGGGCGATGTCATTCTCTTTGCAGAAAGTAATGGCCGACAGGTAATCTTCTTCGCCGGCAGTCGCGCTGGTTGGGTTATTTGGGTAGTTCAACCACATCACCTTAGCGGCCCGGGCCACACCAGCCGGAATGGCGTCAAAATCTGGGAGCCACCCGTTCTTCTCGTATAGCGGCATGATATGGGCTTCAGCCCCAGCGAACATGGTGCCTACAGCGTAGACCGGGTAGGCCGGGTCTGGAATCAGGGCGATGTCCCCAGGGTCCAAGAACGAGAACGCAGCGTGGGCGATGCCTTCTTTGGCGCCAATCAGGGGGAGAATCTCGGTATCCGGGTCCAGTTTCACATTGAACCTGGTGTCATACCACTGGGCAAAGGCCCGACGCATCTCAGGCAGGCCATCAGTCTCAGGATAACGGTGGTTAGGCGCGTGCTGTGCTGCGGTCAATAGCCGGTCTATGATTGGTTTGGGGGTTGGGATGTCTGGGTCACCGATGCCAAAGGTAACGACGTCGGCCCCTGCGGCCCGCTTCTCAGCGATAATCCGCGAAATCTCTACAAAAGGATACGGGGACAGTTTCCCCAAGCGGTCGGAAAATTTCACCATCTCGACTTCAGTTCTCCCTGTTTTTAACTATTTATTGATTGAATCAGAGAATGGAGCATCAACCAGACGATTGATGCCTAAGTCCATTCCCCGGAAAAAACTTCTTCGGCGGGGCCTTCTAGATAGACTTCGCCTTGGCCGTCCCAGTCCACCTTGAGGGTGCCACCGGGCAGTGTTATGTCAACGGTGTTGCCGGTGTGCCCGCCTAGAATCGATGCCACTGCAATGCCACAAGCCCCAGTACCACAGGCCAGCGTCTCTCCAGAACCCCGCTCCCAGACGCGGGCGGTCAGGTGGTCCGAGCTGTCGACGTTCACAATCTCAAAGTTGACCCGCCTAGGAAAGATGGAATGGTGTTCCACTTTGGGCCCAACGGTCAGCAAAGGGAAGTCAGCAACCAGCGTGTCAATAAATGTGACGGCATGGGGGTTACCCATGGAAACAAAGCTCAACGGAAGGTCGTGTCCGTCCATTTCAAAGGGGTATTCCAGCACTGGACCTGCGCCGTATTCACCGGTCGATTCAAGAGCCACCGGAACGTCTGAGGGATTGAAGATGGGCAGGCCCATAGATACTCTGGCGGCAGTGACCAGACCGTGTTCGGTGACGGGCACGATGTTCCTGATGCCGGCCAGGGTCTCAACATTCACCGAGCTCGTTCCACCGGAAACAATGCCACGGTCAACCGCGTATTTAACGAAGCATCTGATGCCATTGCCACACATCTCAGCCTCTGAGCCATCCGCGTTGAACATGCTCATGCGGAGGTCGGCTACATCGGAGTCTTTGATCAGTATCAGGCCGTCGCTGCCAACACCAAAATGGCGGTCGCTCATGCGTCGCGCCAACTCTGGCCAGTCACGGTCTTCCGAGCGCGCATCGACATACACATAGTCGTTGCCGGCGCCGTGCATCTTGGTGAATTTCATGTCTGGACTCCTAGTGGAACGGGAGGCTCATTGTATCACAGGGCTGGTCTCAGATAGGTACGCTGAAACCAGGTCAAAGGCCTTTTCAAGCATGCCTGGATCTGCGGCATCCAGCCACGTAATACGGGGGTCAGACGGCTTGAACCAGGTGTACTGGCGGCGCGCCAGACGGTGGGTCTGGGTCTTGGTTAGGGAGACCGCTTCATCCAGCGACAATTCACCGGTCAGATGCTGCCCCAACTCCCGGTAACCAGGGCTGTCTAGGGAGCCTTCCCCCATTGGATATCCCGCCTCGGCCAGCCGTTCTACTTCAGCCAGGAACCCAGCCCTCATCATGGCGTCCACTCGGTCGTCGATGCGCTGGTAGATGACTTTTCGGTCCATGGTCAGCCCTAACACCAGATAATCGCCGGTCACAGGTTGTTTTTGGCCTATCTCAGACGGTTTCTGGTTGGTCGTATTGAAGATCTCCAGTGCCCTAATAACCCGACGCACGTTTCGTGCGTCCAGGGCGTCGGCGCGGATTGGATCTATCTGGCGCAACCGGTCATGCAGCAATTGAACGCCGCCATCGGCCGCAGCTTCTAGTTCTAAGGCCGCCCTGAACTCGGGGTCAGGAGGGACTGCGGGGACGGTCTGGCCTTCCAGCAATGCCCACACATACTGGCCCGTGCCGCCCGCTACCAAGGGGAGTTTACCCCTGCTGATTATGTCATCTGCCGCGGCTTGGGCCAGGGGCAAGAAAGCCCCAAGCCCAAACGACTCAGACGGTTCTAAAAGGTCGAGCAGGTGGTGGGGTGCGAGTGCTAGTTCTGCAGGAGTTGCTTTGGCCGTGCCGATGTCCATCTGCCGGTACACCTGACGGCTGTCAGCGTTGATGACCTCGCCGTTAAATCGCTGGCACAATTCCACGGCCAACGCAGTCTTGCCCACGGCTGTGGGGCCAACTACGGATATTCCGGGTTGGGTGTGGGTTGGCACGTCAGGAATTACGTTGCAAGAAAGGTCTGACTGCGCCTAGGCCTTGGCTGCAACTACGGCAGTGGCCACCTGAAGAAACTGGTCAGCTTGGAGCGCCGCTCCACCGATCAGTCCGCCGTGAATACAGTCTTGAGCCGCGTAATCGCCAGCGTTCCCCCCATTCATGCTGCCGCCGTAGAGAAGTGAAATGTTGGCAGCTGCGCCCGAAAAGATGCTGCGCAGGGTCTCCAAAATCACCCCGCCGATAATCTCCGCGGCAGTCTCCGGAGTGGCCGACTGACCAGTTCCGATGGCCCAGATGGGCTCGTAGGCGACGACCAGACCAGTAGCGTCGGTGATTCCCTCCAGCCCCGCGTGGACCTGTCCGCTAATGAAGTCTGAGGCTTGACCAGCCTCCCTTTGTTCCAGTGTCTCGCCGACGCACATGATGGGTCGAAGTCCGGCAGCCTGGGCCGCTTTGATCTTGAGGTTGACCGATTCGTCGGTCTCGGCGAACATCTGGCGACGTTCCGAATGACCAATGATCACGTAGTCGCAAATGCCTTGCAGCATGCCCGGCGAGACCTCACCGGTAAATGCGCCAGACTCCTGGAAGTGCATGTTTTGAGCGCCCACCTTCACCGCTGAACCTTTTACCGCGTCACTGACGGCAACCAGGGATACTGCCGGCGGACAGAGCACCAGTTCCACGCCCGTGACTCCGGCGGCACCGTCTCGCACTCCGGCAGCCAGAGCGGCGGCTTCAGAGACTGTTGTGTTCATCTTCCAGTTTCCAGCTACTACCAGGTCAGGCATGGGACTATCTCCAATCTACGTTTGGGTTTTCAAGAAATTTAGCTCGGCTAAGGGCCGAACTTGGTCATCTTCCCAGCATGGGAAAGACCCATCACCATCACGCTGGTGGCTGGTATGCTTCCGATGGAGCCCAAGGCGCAGGCACGCTCATCAAAGGTGGGCACTCCCTCACCTTTGGTCAGCTTGGAATGCAGCATGAACGGCACTGGGTGCCAGCTGTGGGCGGCCATTATCGCCGGAGTAGAGTGGTCACCGGCGACCATCAGAACGTCGGGTCCCAGCTCGAGTATGTCAGGGATGAACGGGTCCAGTTCTTCGAGACAACGCACTTTGGCATCAAAGTCGCCGTCTTCACCGGCAGCGTCGGCCGGTTTGTAGTGGATGAAGAAGAAATCGTGCTTGTCCCAGTTGGCCCTAAGGGTATCCATCTCGGCGGCAAAGTTCTTGCCGGTGGGGATGACGTTCATGCCGGCAACGGTTGCCAATCCACGGTACATGGGGTAAGCGGCGATGGCTGCCGGATCCAGTCGGTAGACCTCACCCATCGCAGGCAGTGACGGCAGCTGGGCGAAGCCCCGCAATAGCAGCATGTTGGCCCGTTCTTCCTCGGCCATCAACTGCGCTGCCTGCTTCACAAATTCGTTGACGATGTCAGCTGTTTTCTGGGCTTCCGGCTTTATCGCTTTCACTTCCAGAGCTTTGGCGCCAGTGACCTGGGGATCAGTCTCGGTAACCAGTTCAGACAACCCTTCACCGCGCAGGCGGAGCACAAATCTGTAGTCCTGAACGGAGAACACGTCCAACTGGACACCTGGAATCTGAATACGGTCCAGGCGTTCGCAGATTGGAGCGCTGAATTCGGTGGGTATGCGGTCGGCGCGGCGGTCCACCAACAGGCCTTCGCTGTCGACGAGGCAGAAATTTCCTCTGGTAGCCACGTCGCCCGGCTGCAAATCGACTTCAATACCCAGGGCTTCCAGTGCCCCGCGACCAATCTGGTGCTTCAGTGGGTCGTAGCCAAACAGGGCTAGGTGACCAGGTCCGCTACCGGGGGCCACGCCGGGCAAAACCGGAGTTGTCACACCGCAGGCGCTCTTTTGAGCCAACGCGTCCAGGTTGGGAATATTAGCGGTTTCCAGTTCTGATTTGCCGGTGTCCGGATGGGCCAAACCGCCCAATCCGTCGGCAACCAACAACACCATCTTGGTCGATGTTTTGGTGTAACAATCTCTTAATTCTTCTACGTCTATCACTGGTTATTTCCTCGCGTTTGGGCTCGGCAGGGCCCAAGCTATTCTCTCACCGTACAGCTTATCACCGATGGTTGATTGGCCTGGGTATGCTTTAATTATCCTGGCTAAACATCTGGCAGGGCAGCGATGCCCGGCAGTTCTTTGCCTTCCAGGAATTCCAAGGACGCGCCGCCGCCGGTGGACACGTGGGTCATCTTGTCCATCAGGCCCAATTCTTCGATTGCTTCTGCGGTTGAGCCACCGCCAACGACGCTGGTAACGCCTACCAGCTTGGCGATTGACTCCGCCACTGTACGGGTTCCCGCGCTGAACCGGGGCATCTCAAAGACGCCCATGGGCCCGTTCCAGATTATGGTCTTGCACTTGCTGAGAGCGTCGGCAAAATCCTGGGCTGAAGACGGAGCAATATCCATGATGTACCAGCCGTCTGGTACGTCACCAACGTGCATGACGTCGGTTTCTCCGGGGTCGGCGGCAAACTCGTTAGCAATGACCACGTATTCTGGTAGATGGACTTCTATATTGGCTGCTTCAGCCCGTCGCATAATCTCGCGGGCGAATTCCAATCGGTCTTCTTCTATCCTCGAATCGCCGGTCAGATAGCCCATGGCGTTCAAGAAAGTGACACACATACCGCCGCCGATGAATAGATGGTCTAGGTCTTCCAGTAAGTTATCCAGCAGCAGAATCTTGTCGCTGACCTTGGCGCCACCCATCAAAGCGGCCAGAGGTTTTTCCGGAGATTCCAAGGCCTTGCCCATCTCTTCCACTTCCCGCTGGACCAAGAGCCCCATGGCCGAGGGCAGAAACTTGGTGATTCCATCTGTGGATGCGTGAGCCCGGTGGGTAACGGCAAAAGCGTCCATCACGAAACAATCCACCGAGTCGGCCAATTCACAGGCAAAAACTCCGTCGTTCTTCTCCTCGCCGGGGTGGAACCGCAGGTTCTCCAGCAGAACCACGTCACCGGGTGACATCGCAGCGATGGCTTCGGCCACCACGGATCCGGTGATCTCCGGCAGGCTATTGACGGGGCGCTCCAGCAAGAACGCCAATCGGTCTCCCACTGGGGCTAGCCGCAGTTCTTCTACGACCTCGCCGTTGGGACGGCCCAGGTGGGAGCAGAGCACAATCTTGCTGCCCTGTTCTATCAGATATTTGATGGTGGGCAGAGTGGCCCGCAGCCGCTGGTCATAGAGGGATATACCTTCAATTCCTTGGTCGATGGGCACGTTAAAATCCACTCGCACCAGTACTCTTTTGCCAGCCACATCAAGCTGGTCCAGCCTACGTTTTGCCACTACCGTCCCCCTTCTGCCGCCCAGCGACCAAGGTCTACCAGAGCGTCCATTCCCTTTTGTGATACGCCGTCCAGTCCCGCCAGGGCTTGGTCAATTAATTCCTGGGCTTTGTCCTGGGAAACCTGTTTGGCGTTGGTCCTGTCTAGTATCTCGATCATTTTGACGATGTCGCTATCTTCCAGTACTCGCTTCATATAAATAGCGCCAAGTTCCCGTTTGACGCTCACTTCAGCAGTCTCCAGTGTGTGGACCAGGGGCAGGCTTTTTTTCTTGTTGATCACGTTACTCGGGGTCATACCGTCGCCGCGTTCGCCCCACAGGTCGTCAATGTCTCGGGCTATCTGCCAGGCCATGCCCATGTTCCAACCCACGTCAGCCATCTTGGAGCAAACCGCATCAGACGCGCCGGTGACCAGTGCCCCGGCTTCAGCAGCGCAGGCAGCCAGCGCACCCGATTTACGCCCAATCATGTCCATATAGGAGGCCGTGGTGACCAGCATCTGGTCCTGAAACTCCAAGTCCATGTACTGCCCCTCACAGAGAGCGAGGCAGGCCATGTCCAAGGAACGGACCGCGCGCAAAACCCGGTCAGCGGGAACATCTTTTTGGGCGAGGCGCATCATGGTAGTCCGCCCCAGGGAATGCAGTCCGTCTCCGGCGTTGATCGCTTGGGCTGGCCCCCAGACCCACCAGATACTGGGCCGGTCTCCAGCCTCGACCCGGCCAGCTTGGACGTCGCCGTGGACCAGGGTGAAGTTATAAATCAGATCCACACTAGCCGCCACGGGCAGTGCCTTGGTGAAATCGCCTTCCAAGGCTTCGCAGGATGCAAGGGCCATTGCCGATTGAAAGGTCAGCGGAGAAGTGCCGCTTTGGGGCTGTCCTTGTTCGTCCACCCAGCCCAGGTGGTAGCGCAGGACATCGTATAGGAAGCCCTCTCTGGATTCGAAGACTCCCCTGAGTTCGTCTTCCACGGCTTGCCGGTAGGATTGGTATATCTGTGGCAGCGGGATGATCTGTCTCCTAATTTCCTGTTATTAGTTCCAGTTTAGATCTGCGCCGATTCCCAGACATTAAGCACCTGGTCAAACGGAATTGCCCCTTTTCGAAGAAGTTTGGGCGTATTTAATGTTATGTCGACCACAGTGGACGCCGTGCCCTTGGGCTCAGGCCCGCATTCTAATACGTAATCCACGCGGTTGCCCATCTGGTCTATAAGTTCAACCAGGGAAATCAGGTCAGGGCCGCCACTGATGTTGGCGCTGGTGCCGGTAATCGGCCCGCCCAGCCCGCTAATCAGAGTTAGGGGCACTTCATGATCGGGCATCCTTACTGCCACGGTGGCAACTCCCGCCGTGAGCCGGTCTGGCACATCTGGCGCTTTTTTCACCACCAGAGTCAGCCCTCCCGGCCAGAACCGCTCCACCAACTTCTCAGCTGCTGGTGGCAGGTTTTCCGCCATCCTGTTTAGCTGATTCCAACCGTTCACCAAAACCGGCAATGCCAGGTCATCGGGACGGCCCTTAATCGCAAAGATACGGTTCAAAGCAGTGGTGTTAAAGACGTCGGCGGCCAGTCCATAAAGGGTATCAGTGGGAATGGCCACCACGCCCCCATATTTCAGGTGTTGGACTGCCTTTTCCGAGTCTTCTGGTGTCATCAATTCCTGGGTATCCAAGTTGGTTACTACGGCCCCAATGTTACCTATTATTTTGTGCCCCAGCACGCAGGAGTCTATAGCGGGCGGAGTATATCATGGGCTGGGTATCCCTCAGGTGCTAAAAAGCCGTCATATTCTCCCTACAAATCCGTTGACTTTATGTCGCCTCCAAACGGTATACTCGCCCATACCCTGCCGCTACAATTATTGTGTGTTATGTAATTTCGGTTTTCCCATCACCGACACCTCGGTTCCTGCGGTCTGATCAGCAAGTTTTTTCCTAGAAAGTTAGCCCGATTAGCCAATTCCACGGTCTTCAATCGGGAATCTATTTATCCAGGATACTCAGGAGGTTGAGCCACGACTGAAAACAAGTTGCCTCAAGGACGAAGAGTCGCCACCAGCGACGATTTGGAAGTCTCAGCGTACTTGGAGATTGCAAAAGGTCTGGACGCAATCGGCTCTGAGGATGATGACGGCCAGAAATCGGTGAATGAGGGCGTGGTCGTAATCGATTTTGGCTCTCAGTACAGCCACCTGATTGCCCGTCGGATCAGAGAATTGAAGGTCTACTCTATGGTGGCCCAGTCCAAGAGCACCTGGGATTCGGTGAAACATCTCAATCCCAAGGGCGTGATTCTTTCCGGTGGCCCAGCCAGTGTCTATGAAGAGGGCGCTCCTCAGATACCAGACTGGGTCTTTGAGCAGCACTTGCCAGTGCTGGGCATCTGTTACGGAATGCAGGCGATGGTGCACCAACTAGGCGGCAAGGTGGCTCCCGGCGCCAAGCAGGAATACGGTTACTCCGTGTTGCACCAAGACAGCCCGGAAGGTGGCTCCGCACTTTTCAACGACCTTCCACCATCCTTTCAGGTGTGGATGAGCCACGGCGACCGGGTGGAATCCCTACCTGAAGGATTTACCGGCACAGCCTATACCGAGAACTCACCGCTGGCGGCCATTGGCAACGGCGACAATATGTTTGGGATTCAGTTCCACCCAGAGGTGAATCACACTCCGCTGGGCCAAGACATACTGAATAACTTCCTTTTTGACTCCTGTGGTTGCAAAGCGGATTGGATCCCCAGCAACGTGGTCCACGACTCCATCAAGAACATCCGAGAGCAGGTTGGCACAGGCAAGGTTATCTGCGCCCTGTCGGGCGGCGTGGACTCCGCCGTTACTGCCGGCCTGCTGCACCAGGCCATTGGCGACCAACTCACCTGTATCTTCGTGAACAACGGCCTACTAAGAAAAGAAGAGGCCGAGCGGGTACAAACCACTTTTAAGCGCGGCCTGGGTCTGAACCTAACCTACGTGGACGCCACAGACCGGTTCTTGAACCGCCTGGAAGGTGTCACCGACCCGGAGATCAAGCGTAAGGCGATTGGCGAAGAATTCATCAGGGTTTTTGAAGAGGCCGCTTTAGGCTTGGATGACGCCGAATTCCTGGCTCAGGGCACCCTTTATCCAGACGTCATCGAGAGTGAAGCCCCGGAGAACCGGACTTCTGCCCGGATCAAGACCCACCACAATGTGGGCGGACTGCCGGAAAACATGAAACTCAAATTGGTCGAGCCCTTGCGCTACCTCTTTAAGGATGAAGTCCGTGAGGTTGGCCTGGCGTTGGGTCTACCCAATGACATGGTCTACCGCCAACCGTTCCCCGGTCCCGGCCTGGCCATCAGGATCATCGGCAAGGTCACCAGCGAAAAGCTGGACATGCTTCGGCAATGCGACTGGATTGTCATTGATGAAATCAAAGCCGCCAACCTGTACGACCAGATCTGGCAAAGCTTTGCTGTACTGAGTAACAGCAGGACCGTGGGAGTGCAGGGTGATTTCCGCACTTACGGGTACGTCTGCGCTATCAGGGCGGTCTCCAGCGAGGACGCAATGACTGCGGACTGGGTACGCCTGCCTTATGAGGTCCTGGCCCGCATGTCCAACCGTATCGTGAATGAAGTGCCCGGCGTGAACCGGGTGGTTTACGACATCACCAGCAAACCCCCTGGCACCATCGAATGGGAATAACCGGCTTTCTGGTTCGATCAACTTCGATGCTGAGCGCCTACCCCCATCCTTCCCTTCTTTCTGGGAAGAGGAAGGGATTGTGTTTGGAATGCCAGAAATGGTAGTTGACGTTTCGTACCCCCACAAAGACCGGTTACACCGGTGAAAATATTGCTAGTCGGCTCCGGTGGACGGGAGCACGCCTTGGCCTGGCGCATTAATCAAAGCCCAAACTTAACTAAGTTATGGGTCGCTGGCGGGAACGCAGGTACTGCGGCCATATCTGAGAATTTTGATATTCGGTCCAATGACGTTGACGGTCTGGTAGGCAAAGCGAAGGAACTGAAAGCAGATTTGGTGGTCGTTGGTCCGGAGGCTCCGCTGGCAATGGGGCTGGCTGACCGCCTCGGCAGACTGGGAATACCAGTGTTTGGCCCCAGCCAAGCGGCAGCGCAGATTGAGGCCAGCAAGGGTTTTGCCCTGGAACTGATGCAGAAGGCCGGAGTGCCCTGCCCCGATTTTGCCAGTGTACGCGATGAGGCCGGAGCCCAGGCTTATATAAAAAGTCATCCTGGGCCGTTGGTCGTCAAAGCAGATGGTCTGGCCGCCGGAAAGGGCGTGTTACTGTGCAACGACTCGGAACAGGCACAAGCTGCGGTGAAATTATGCATGTCCGACCATGCCTTTGGTGAGGCTGGGGACACAGTTATCTTGGAGGAATATCTCAGCGGTCCAGAGGTCAGCGTCTTCGCTTTCTGCGACGGGGAGAACCTCTCCCCCCTGGTAGCCGCCTGCGATTACAAACGACTGGGTGACGGCAACGTTGGCCCTAACACCGGCGGCATGGGAAGTTTCTCCAGTCCGGATTTTTGGACTCCGAAGCTGGCAGTCCAGGTTGAGCAGACCATCATGCGGCCGGTACTTCAGGCAATGGCTGAGCAAGGTGCTCCTTATAAAGGCGTCTTGTACGCCGGTCTGATGCTGACTGACGCCGGACCCAAAGTGTTGGAGTTCAACTGTCGGTTGGGCGACCCGGAAACCCAGGTAGTGATGCCACTTTTGGCGTCGGACCCACTGGAACTAATGCTGGCCTGCGCTGAGGGCACACTCAATAAGGTGCAAGTGAAGTGGGACGAAAGGAACTACGTGGGAGTGGTCATGGTCTCTGGTGGCTACCCGGAGGAATACCAAACTGGTTTTGAGATAGATGGCTTGGATGCGGACGACCCGGAGGACACAATGGTCTTCCACGCTGGCACCAAGTTGGGCAATGATGGCGTTGCTGGTCATCCGCTCACTGCCGGCGGTCGTGTTCTGACGGTGGTCGGCGGCGGTGACAACATGGACCAAGCCAGAGAGCGCGCCTACGCCAGATTGGAACGAATCAGCTTTGAAGGCGCTGCTTGGCGGCGGGATATCGGATCCTCGGCCAATCAGGGCGCTGCGCGGTCAACCGGCTAAGCAGATGCAAGATCTTGATGTGTTATTCACGCTGGTCGAAGATGACCAGAGACTCCAGACCTACCGCCGTAAAAAATGGCTCCGCACTGAGGAGTTTCGGCAATGGCTGGGGCAGGACGCGTTGTTGGAACTGACTATGGACCAGGCGTTGGAGCTTTACCGGGCATCGGGAGGCCGCGACTCCTCCGGGTTCAAGACAAATACCATTGAAGACATCCGAGATGGTCTGGATTTTCTGCTCTATGATAATATCAAGCTGGAAGGCCGCTTTGACGAGTGCGCCGCGCCTGGGGGAGCCTACCGTTTGGAGGGCACCGGCAAGGAGTTTCCCTCCTACCTTTTATGCTTGACCAACCCGTCTCTCTTCGCCGTTTGGAACGCCAATGCGGAGGGTTTGCTGAAGCAGGCGGGTTTACTCGCCGCCAGTCTCAAGCGCGGCCCAATGGGCATCCGCTACCTAGACGCGCTGGAAGCCTTGAATCAAATCAGGACCCGATCGGGCCGAGGTGATTTCCGAGAGATTGACGAATTGGCTTACCAAGCTGCCCGCAAATAATCAACGCAACCCATAATAGACTAAGACACCCCAGAGGATGAACCCATGACCTGGCGTGACACATTGGAAGGCTTGAAACAGGACCTGAATGAGGTCCGCGCCCAGCGTCAAAGCCGGGTTGAAGAAGAAGAGGCCGGCCTCAAGAAAGAGCGGGACGACCTCTCGCTCATGGCCAAAAATCTGGGCGTCGACGAGCTGCTGGCTGAGATGAACTCCACCCTACTGGATGGCAAGGGTGAGATTGAAACCATAATTGGCTGGGAGCCGGACGACGAAGACGCTGAAGGCGACCTCGGAATCAGCATCATCGACGAAGCCTCAAAAGACGACGATGGTGATACCGATGTAATTACAACCATCCTTTCGTGGGATGAAGGTGGAGAACTGGAGATTGCCGTTGACCTGGGTCTGTCCAAAGATGGGATATATCTACAGATCAACGAGATCGAAATCAGGCCGGAGCGTGAAGCCCTGGAGCAGGGCCTGATTGAAGCATTCAAGGACGAATTAGAACTCTAATATTCTGTCTGACAAGACTATAAATATGATGACGCCAGGCCGGTTTAGCAGACCCTGTATGTGGTGATCATTTAGGGCCGGTTTGAGCGTAATTGGGAGGTTGTTTTGCCGCAAGTAGGTGTTATTATGGGAAGCGCTTCGGATGAGCCCGTGGTGCAAGATACCATCAAGGTTCTCGAGGATATGGGCATCGATTTTGAGACCCGTGTAATGTCGGCTCACCGCACACCGGAACGGGTCCATGAGTACGCTCAAACTGCCCGTGACCGAGGCATAGAAGTGATTATTGCGGCCGCTGGTGGTTCTGCCGCCTTGGCCGGTGCTATAGCGTCAATGACCACAATACCGGTCATTGGCATTCCGCTTACGTCCAGCGAGCTAAAAGGCATTGACGCACTGATGTCCACGGCCCAGATGCCACCTGGAATCCCCGTTGCCTGCATGGCAGTGGGGAGCTGGGGGGCCAGAAACGCTGGGTACTACGCCGCTCAAATCTTGGGCCTAAAATACGGCAATATAAGGCAGGCTTATGATGACTACAGACGCGAACTCCGCGAACGGTAGACCGCATCCCGTAGTCCTCACCGACTTCGACGACACCGCCGTAGCTCAGAACGTGGCGGAGATGCTGCTCAACCAGTTCGGCGACCCAGATTGGAAGGATGTGCGCCAAAGCTTCCGCGATGGCCAATTAAGCCTGAAAGATTATCAGGAGATTACCTTCCGAAACATCAATGCCGACCGCGCCACCATGCAGTCCTACGTAAAGGAGCACGCCAACCTGCGGCCCTTCTTTAAAGATTTATGGGGTTTCTGCCAGTCCAACGGCATACAAATGGCAGTGGTCAGCCAGGGTTTGGATTTCTATATCCAGGCCGTTTTGGAGCGTGAAGGTGTCGGCCGGGTACCCGTCTACGCCGTGGATACCAAGTTTGAAGGCGGCGAGATTTCCTACCACTACAACCACACCGATCCCGGCAAAGAAGACCAGGGGAACTCCAAAGGGTTTGTGGTGCAGTCGTTCCAGCAAAAGGGCGCCTATGTGTTCTTTGCCGGCGACGGCCATTCTGACTTGGAAGCCGCCCGGGTTGCCGACGTTACCTTTGCCCACCGGAATTTGGCGACGTTCTGCGACGACGAGAAGATTGTCTACCAGCCATTTAAAGATTTTAGGGGAATGCTGGTGGCAGTCAGGAATTATTCACTAAACGGCAGCAATTCAAACGGCACGCCGCAGGGCGTTGAGGCGTAACTGTGATTGACCGATATTCCAGACCCGCCATGAAGCAGGTCTGGTCCGACGAAAATAAATACCTCAAATGGATGGAGGTAGAACTGGCCGCCTGCGAAGCGTGGACTGTTGAAGGTGTTGTCCCGGAAGAAGACATGGTCAAGCTGCGCAGCGCCAAGTACAACCACACCCGCATGTTGGAGATTTTCGAGACTACCCGCCACGACGTGACGGCCTTCCTGTCATCGATTACAGAATCCATGGGACTGGAAGGACGCTGGCTGCATCTGGGCCTGACCTCCAACGACATGCTGGACACCGGTCTGAACCTACAGTTGGTTGAGGCTGGCTCTCTATTACAAATTGAGATGGACCGGGCCATTGCGGCTCTGGCGGCCAAAGCAGTTGAACACAAAGACACCCTGGCCATGGGTCGCACCCACGGAGTTCACGCAGAACCTATGACCATGGGCCTCAGGATTGCACTTTGGTGGGACGAGATGACCCGCCAGAAAGAACGCCTCGCCGATGCCATTGAGGGTCTGCGAGTGGGCATGGTCTCCGGCGCTGTTGGCACCCACGCCACTGTGCCTCCCTCCATTGAAGAAACGGTCTGCAAAGAACTTGGCCTCAAAGTTGCCAAGATCACCAACCAGATTGTGCAACGGGACAGGCACGCCCATTTCATGAGTACCCTGGCATTGATTGCCGCGTCGCTAGAAAAATTTGCCACAGAAATTCGGGCACTACAACGCACCGAATTGCATGAGCTTGAAGAGCCCTTTGGCCACGGCCAGACGGGGTCGTCTTCAATGCCCCACAAACGTAACCCAGAGTTGGCAGAACGTATCTGCGGCCTGGCCCGGTTGATCCGGGGCAACTCGATTACAGCTCTGGAGAACGTAGCCCTCTGGGGAGAACGTGACATCAGCCACTCCTCTGCAGAGCGCATCATCATCCCTGACTCTTGCTTGGCTCTGGACTACATCCTGAGCATCTTCAGCGGTATCATGGAGGGTTTGCGGGTCTTCCCAGAACGCATGATGGCAAACATTGAAAGCAGCCGCGGTCTAATCTTCAGTCAACGTGTGCTGTTATTTCTGGTAGACAAAGGGCTGGCCCGTGAAGACGCCTACACGATCGTCCAATCCAACGCCAGCAGGACCTGGGAAGAGAACAAGGACTTTCGGGAGCTGCTGCGGTCTGACCCGCAGGCCGGAGAGCACATTTCGGCTTCAGAGTTTGATGAATTATTCGACTACGCCTACTACACTCGTTATGTCGATGAAACCTTTGCCCGGTTGGGTCTGATAGAACCGGCTGCAAAGCCAGAAAAAACCGCTACTGCCGGCGACTGATCCAATAGAGTTAACTAAGCCAGTCTTTCTGGCAGGTATTTTGAGATAAAGCGGCCCGTGCTGGGCGCGTGATGTGTGATGAAGGAGCCAACATGCCACCTGACATATTGATGAACAGCGATATGCCCAACATTCTCCATCGAGGGAAGGTTCGGGATACCTACGATTTGGGCGACGGTCGCCTATTTATGATTGCCACCGATCGGCTATCTGCCTTTGACGTTGTTTTGCCCACCGGTATCACCGACAAAGGTCAGGTGCTGAACCGTATCTCCGCATTTTGGTTCGACCGCACCGAAAACATCGTCCCTAACCATTTCATCTGCCTGGCCGATTCTCCGGATGCCGCCCAGTACATCGACAAGAGCAGTATTGCCGGGGCGGTGTCCGAGCAGATCGCCCGGCAGGCCATGGTGGTCAAACGGGCCGAGCGCCTGGACTTGGAATGCATCGTCAGGGGTTATATCACCGGCTCGGCTTGGTCTGAATACCGCAGACAGGGCACCGTATCCGGCATGGATGTTGGTACAGGACTGGTTGAAGGGCAGGAATTCCCAGAGCCACTCTTCACTCCCACGACCAAGGCTGAAGAAGGCCATGACGAGAACATGTCCAAGCAAGAAGTATTGGACATGGTTGGGGCGGATATGGCCCGACAGCTTGAGGAGATGAGCAAAGCAGTCTTCAAAACGGCCCACGACTTCGCAAGGGGCAAGGGAATCATATTGGCCGATACCAAAATGGAATTTGGCATAATCGACGGCGAACTAACTTTGATCGACGAGTTACTCACCCCTGATTCCAGCCGATTCTGGGACATCACCGGGTACGCACCGGGCAAGTCTCAGCCCAACTATGACAAGCAATTCGTCCGAGACTGGTTGGACGAACAGGGCTGGGACCACGAGCCTCCCGCCCCTGAGTTGCCGATTGATGTGGTGGCAAAGACGTCCGAGCGCTACCGCGAAGCGTATTATAAACTGACCGGGACCAAGCTCTAGAAACCTAATATCGGTTTAACACGGATTGCCCGGTATTACCTCGATTCATCAGGGATCAGGGTTGGTTCCTAGCAAAATTCGGAGGAGTTCACATTGCCTGCATCAAGACGTCGCCGCGGTAGGGCAGCCACCAGGGCCGCCCGCTCCGGCAACATGATTTCAACCAACCGGCGCAAGAAGACAAATAAGCTATACATCGCGGCGTCCGTAATCATTGCGGTATTAGTCATTGCCAGCTTCGCCTTCGCCAGCTTCAGCGGCGGTGGCGGCAATTCACAAACCGGAGACGCCGGTGGTTACGTCTCAGGGATTGGAGTCGAGGTAGACATCGAAGGTTCCACCCACGTGGATGAAGGGGAAACAGTCGTTTATGCAACTTCCCCGCCGGCCTCGGGTAACCACTGGCCGGTTCCAGCTCCCTGCGGATTCTATGACGAGCCAATCCCGGATGAACGCGCGGTTCACAACATGGAGCACGGCAATATTGTGATCAGCTACAACCTACCCGTTGAGTCGGATGTTTCGGCTTTGCGTGACGCGTTAGGCGATATCGAATTGAACCGTGTCTGGGGTGTTGCACGGCCGTACACGGGAATTGAACCGGGTCAGGTGGTCCTCAGTACTTGGGGAGTTATCGACTCCTTCTTGGGCGTGGACGCAGACCGAATCGACACTTTCTTTGAGGCCTATTCCGGAGTCTTGGGTCCGGAACTAGTTCCGTGTTAAGTCCCAGGCCGTGTCAGGAGACTCGTTAGCTGATGTATCAAGCTAGAATACACATTACGCTTAAGCCAACGGTGAACGACCCTCAGGGGGTTACCGTGCTGTCTAGCCTGCACCGTCTGGGTTTTAATAACGCTGGTGATGTCCGGGTAGGCAAATTCCTGCTGGTCAACATTGACGAGACTGACCGGGCAAAGGCTGAGGTTGCCGTGACCGAGATGTGCCAAAAGCTACTGGCCAACCCGGTCATCGAGGACTTCACGTTCGACCTAGAAGAGATATCAGCTTCCAAGTCCGCTCCTTAGTTTAAGCGCGGTTCAAGCGCGCCTTGGCGGCGGCCTTGCTAAAAACCAACGAGAGGGGAGACTGACATGACAACTGGAAGCAATAACACCTACGTTTACGCCGGAGCAGAGAAGAGCGGTATCTACCGTCTGGCACCGGGTTCCACGCAATGGGAGGAGCTCACGAAAGGTCTGCCGGTAGACCCCATGGTGAACGGAATTATTATTCACCCAAACGATCCTGAAGTGATTTACGCCGGCACTCAGGACGGCCCTTTCCGCAGCAACAGCCGTGGTAATAGCTGGGAGAGACTGGACTACCCCAAGACTGGCGCTCCGCCGTGGACGTTCATGTTTCGCCCCGGCGACCCCAGTGTGATGTACCTGGGTTCCGCGCCCGGAGAGATTTACCGCAGCACGAACAGCGGAGACTCCTGGCAGATGATTACTAAATCCATGGGGTCCGCTGAGATCAACATGGCCTTTCCCACGCGGGTAATTGCCCTGTGCGCTGACCCGAATTTCCCCGACGAGATGTACGCCGCCCTGGAAGTGGCCGGTGTGATTCGCAGCTCCGATGGAGGAGACACCTGGGAAGAGATATCCGGGAGTTTGGCCCCTAGCGAGGACACTCTTGATTTGCATGGCGCCCAATGTTCAGCAGCCATGCCCCATACCGTGTTCATCACCACCCGCCAAGGTCCGTTCATCGGCCCGGACCGGGGCAGCGAATGGATACCCGCTGATATCGGAATGTTCTCTGAGATTACCTACACCCGTGATTTGAAGGCAGCGCCCCACGACCCCAACATGCTTTACCTTTCGATTGGAGCAGCAGCGCGGAGTACGCAGGGTGCGCTCTACCGCAGCCGGGACTTGTTCAAGACCTTTGAGCAGGTAGACCGTGGCATCACGGCCAACTCGACTATGATGACCGTGGCCGTAGACCCAAGATCACCGGACCACGTCTTCTGTAACTCCCGTGACGGCCAGGTATTCGGGTCGCTGGACGACGGCGCAACCTGGACCACCTACGACCTGCCAGCCAAAGCCAGAGAGGTTCGGGCTCTAGCCGCTGGCTAAACCCCTCTCAAGTACAACTGAACTCAAACAGAAAGGCCCCAGCGATTGCTGGAGCCTTTCTGTTTTGAAATCCCAATATTGCCTCCCAACAAATTCATTCTGAGGCCGTCCCGATTCATCGGGAAAGAATCTCGTTTCCACTGGCAACGAAACCTGATGCTGTGGACCGAGACTCTCCGCTCAACCAATGGTGAGTGTCGTGCACGGCCTCCGTTATTTCTCAAGAAACCGATATCCGGTGTAGTGTTCCTGAATATATTAGTAGTTTCTGTTAAGAAGACTGGAGTCTTACGACCACAATCACTGATATAGATGCAGCTTCGAATTGACAGGTATAGTTCTAAGCCATTGATGTATCAGGAATACAATCGGAACACCGATTTAGATTAGTTGCCGTGACGAAATCCATAAAATTACCTCCCAACCAGTTAGACCGACGGGGTGGGCTGGACCCGGCGAAGGGCGGGGCCGTCGGAAAAGCCCGTTGCCGAATCAAATTGCAGTAATTGACGCGCTTGGGATACCGTTTTATAGTTCGCGCAAAGTGGATTATATCCACAAGGAATGCACGTCCTAGCCCACAATTCCTCCATCGGGCTCATAGCCCTATCCAACATTCACCAAGCGAGGAGAATCATGGCGATTGATAAAGAAACTGAACTGCATTACTTCCAACTCCTTAACGACATCGCTTCCGGGGAGAGGCAGCATGGCATGTACATACAGGCGTGGGCCGACAAGACCCAGGACCCTGAGTTGAAAGCTTGTCTCTCGATGGTGGCTGATCGGGAGTTCAGCCATTACCACATCTTCAAACGACGCATTTCTGAACTAGGTTACAGCTGGATAGAAGACAGCGAAGACCCGGTACTCGAAGAGCGCTTACGAGTGAACGGCTCCGATATGCCCGATGTCGAGAAAGCACGTTTTGCGAAAGACAAGATGGCCCAACGACCGAGCCCGACGACTCGAGAAAGGTGCGAATCGGCGATGTCCGATGATACGGTAGACCCACTAACCCAGTCGTTGCTAAGTTGGTTTTCAGACGTGGAGGTAGACTCAAACTTCCACCTAGGCCAGTCTTATGCCCGCATCGAAGCTAACGTGGAATAGGCAGAGCCAATAACGTTGAAATCATGCCACATTCCCAAGCCGTTTGATCCAATCGTCGACAACTAGGACAACACTTCCTGTGACCAAAGTGTATGTCGGTGACGAACGCTCGACCCGGGGCTACAAGCCGGTCGAGAGAGTGCATTTGCAGTTATGTCATTCTGAGGAGAGAGCCGAAGAATCTCATCGTCCTTGGCAAAGAATCTTGATGCGCGGCAACGAGACCCTTCGCTTCTCTCAGGGTGACAAGCGACGAAGTGCATTTGCGTAGTCTACCTAAGCAGTCTCGATTCCTGCTGCTTTATGTAAACCAAGTTCTTCTATCGCGACTTCCCGCATGCGATATTTTTGTATCTTACCGGTAACGGTCATTGGGAACTCGGTGGCCATTTTCACGTAGCGGGGTATTTTGTAGTGGGCTATCTTGCCTTTGCAGAACTCCCGTATTTCCTCTTCGTCTGCGGTCGCTCCCGGTTTCAGCATGACCCAGGCCATGACCTCTTCGACGAATCGCTCATCGGGCACTCCAATCACCTGAACATCGGCAATCTTTGGGTGGGTGTAGAGGAATTCTTCGATCTCCCGTGGATAGACGTTTTCGCCGCCTCTTATAATCATGTCTTTCAACCGACCGGTAATCCGGTAATAGCCATCTGCATCCACTGTGGCTAGGTCGCCCGTGTGGAGCCAGCCTTCTTTGTCGATGGCCGAGGCGGTGGCGTCTGGCAAGTTGTAGTAACCCTTCATCACCATGAAGCTGCGAGTGAGTAACTCACCCTGCTCTCCAGTCGGCATGTCTGATCCAGTCTCCGGGTCAACCAGCTTAACTTCTACGTTGGGCAGTGCAGTGCCAACGGTGCTGACCCGCCGCTCTAGGGTGTCTTCGGTGCGTGTCAGGGTGATGACGGGCGAGGCCTCGGTCTGGCCATAGCCGATGGTGATCTCCCTGGCGCCCATCTGGTCAACCACCTGGCGCATGACCTCAATGGGACACGGCGAGCCAGCCATCATGCCAGTGCGCAAGGAGCTCAAATCAAAGTCGGAGAACCGGTCCTGGCCAAGTTGGGCGATGAACATTGTGGGCACGCCGTGCAGGGCAGTGCACTTTTCTTGTTGCACGGCCTCCAGGGCCTTCAGAGGCTCAAAGTACTCTGATGGGATAACCATGGTGGAGCCATGGGTCACGCAGGCAAGGTTCCCGAGAACGCAGCCAAAGCAATGGTAAAAGGGCACTGGGATGCACAGGCGATCTTCCTCGGTGAATTTCATGCCCTCGCCCGTGTAGTAGCCGTTGGCCACCAGGTTGTAATGGGTGAGCATGGCGCCCTTGGGATTGCCGGTGGTGCCGGAAGTGTACTGAATATTGATCGTGTCGTCTGGGTCACAGGAACCCTGCCGCTGAGCCAGATCAGCCTCGCTAATCTCGGAGGATTTCCCGCGCACGTCTTCCCACGACCACATGCCGTCAGGCGTCTTGGTCTCGGGGGCTGACGGAGGCGCGATGAATATCACATTACGCAGATGGGGCAGGGTTGAAGACTGGAGTTTGCCGGGCGCAGAGTCTTTGAGTTCCGGAACAACCTCGTTGGTCATGCCGACGTAGTCCGAGGTGTGGAACTGGCCAATGAGTATCAGTGCATCGGCCTCGGACTGCTTCAAGACGTACTCGAGCTCATGGGTGCGGTAGGAGGGGTTAACGGTGACTAGGACCGCGCCAATCTTGGCAGTGGCGAATTGGGCGACAACCCACTCCGAGTAGTTGGTGGCCCAGATGCCGACGTGCTGGCCTTTTTCGATCCCCAGGGCCATCAGCCCTCGGGCCACACGGTCGCATTCAGCCTTGAATTCCCGGTAGTTGAACCTGGCGCCAGCTTCAACGTGGACCAGCGCCTCACGGTCTGCGTAGCGTTCCGTCTGTGTGTCCAACAAGTCGCCAATCGTGGTGCGAATTTCTAGTTCACCGGACATGGCCTCACCTCTTGATGGGTTGTCTGTGATGAAAATCGATGGAGTAGTCGGTATTTTAACCGACCGGGAGATAGAGGTGCACCGACCTTAAGATGCCTGCACTCCCAACTGTCTGGCCAGGCCTGGAAAGTCATCAGCAATTATGTCGTGGTTGGGATTCGGCACAGGGTCGGGAGGCCCTTCAGCACCCCACTCATCCGGGCGGCGCACGAAGGCTGTCTTGAAGCCAGCTTTTTTTGCTGCGTCCAGGTCGAAGTTATGGCAGGCGACCATGCAGCACTCTCCGGGCTCCAGATGAAGCCATTTGGCCGCGGTCAGGTAGGCTTCTGGAAGGGTCTTGTACTTCCCGATAGCTTCACATGAAATGACCGCGTCCCAGCTCAGATCGTTCCGCTTGGCCGTGGCGATGGTCATCCTGAAGCTAAGAATGGTGAAAGACGCGCAGATATACTGCTTTCGCAACTTGGGCAGCACGGCAGGGAAATCGGGCCACGCCCGGAGACTGTGAGCAGTCTGCCACCAGATATCGCGCCGGTCTTCCGCATTGAAAGCGTCCAGGCCATTCTCTGAGATGATTTCATCCAACGCCATGCGGTGAGACTCATCGTGATTACGCTCCGGAGGGCTGTGTTCCCCCATGCGTACCGTCAGGCCCAGAGACCGACGGCGCAACTCATTAGCTAGACCCGGCCAGTCTTTCTGAAGCCCATACTTGGCCCCGGCCTTGGCCAATGCGGCGCTGAAACCGGTGTGCCAATCGAGCACTGTGCCCCCGGTATCGAAAGTGAGGGCTTTGACTTCTTCGAGGCCCATAGCCGCCTCCCGTTTGGTCTTTTAATGAACGTGGCTGGAGTATTCACCGTGTGAGGCAGGTATTGTAGAGTAGACCGAACTTTAGCGGTACCCCAGACTAGGAGCCTTACCATGCAAGCCACTCCCAACCCCTAGAGTACTCTCCACTTAAAGCTTTCCGCCTGCATATTCCACGATTTCTTTGCAGATATTCAAACCCAGTCTGGTTCCTGTTGGCCTATTTGAAGCGCCACTGCCGGCCTGTATGAATTTCTGGAATATAATCTCGTGTTACGAAGGTCGGATCTCGGACCCGGTGTCCGTAACGCTCACTTCGAACATCTCACCCGAGCTGTTTGATTCATTTGGGTCAAGCTTCCTAGCCTTGATCGAGACTTTTCCACCATTAGGCGTAAATTTTAGTGAGTTGCCCAGCAGGTCGGTCATAACCTGGAGCAATATGTCTCGGTCATTCCAAACGGTGGGTAAGTTTGAATCTAGATCCGACTCGATGCTTAAGTCTCTTTGGGTCAATAATGCTTTCGTTCAGTTCAAGGCCTCTTGGACAACATCCGAGAGATTTACCTCGGCCCATTCCCAATTCATTTGACCTGATTCCAATCACAGCGATTGAGAAGAAGCTAACCAAGGAGAATAGAACCGGTAGGTTGTCTTTAAAAAACGCATAACGGTCCTAAGGTCTTTTAGCAATTATTTTTCGTAAAATTGTCGATTTTTTCTGAGGTAGATACGCTGGTCTGATGGCAGTTTAAATTCGTCGAAAATGGCGTTCACCGGACAGACAGGTTCGCAGTAGGAGCAGTTTATACAGACGCCAGGATCTATGAAATACATCTCTTCCTCGTCGTCGGAGGCAATACATTTCACGGGGCAGACTTCGATACAAGACTTATCTTTGACCCCAATACAGGGCTCAGTGATTACAAAAGGCAAAGTATCCTCGATATGTAAACGGGTCACACCAAAAGTGCCCCCGGGAGTTTGTTGTCCCTCCGTTTGCTGCGACTCATTAGGTGGTCCGACTTAATGCAGACCACCTCACTCGTAACAAACGGTAGCAAAATTATAGGCCAAACCAAAAGACCGCGACAATCGGCGGTCTTTTTATACGAAGCAGACGGGAAGCTGAATTCAGGTGTTCGATCTCATGGCGAGCGGCATATCAGACCGTATCCCGGGTGAGACGCTCTTTACCCGATTCCATGAACTCTTTGGTCCAGGCATAAAAGACGTCCGGTTTGATCCCCTCCCGCCGACAGAGGTCACTAACCGTGGTCTCCCTTCGGAAACCCTCCAGAAGATGCGAATCTGGTCTTCCGGGGCGTACTTCCGGCAGGCCTTAATCCGGACCTGCCGGATGAAAGTCTCGGTCTCTTGGGTAGAGATCTCTGCTACGTGGGCTTGACCGGTATTGTCTTGGGACACTTTCGGCTCCCTTCTAGGTGCAGTAGATTTATACCCTGCACCGGGAGTCCAAACACACCACCACCCTCATGTTTTTCTCCCTTAAAAGTGTCCCAATATCGCTGAACGCCTACAGATTTCAGCCAAAAAGAAGCCTCCAACTGTGATGGTCGGGGGCTTTGTTTTAGATAAAATGGTCACGAACTTTTCCGTATTCATTTTTTAAAGGCCCTCGTTGCGAATCGAACCGAGAACCTACTGATTAAGAGTTAGCCGTTTTTTGTACATAGGCGTACACCGCAGTCCACCATGGACACGAGTTTGAGGCTAAAGGCGAAAACCGTGCCTACAGTACAAAAATAAATTGGATACAAAACCCCCAAATCTCTTATAATTTCCTATGCTAAATGGTCCAGTGATCGGTAGCCGTTCTAGTGCTCCGCTATATCTTTTTATCCATATTCGCCCTACTACTCCATAAGTGAAAATTTGATTGGGATTTGGTTGGCATTACTTTCATCGGCGATTTTCGGATTCGTTACCGTGTCAGATAAGCGTCTGATATCTGTAAATATGCCGGATCTTTCTAGCTTTTATTTGATCGTAGTCATAAGTCTGCTTGGTCATACTGGGCTTGCCATAGGAGTGTTTGGGATCCCGGATCAACTACCCTTAGGACATTTGTTGTTAGCTGGCATTGCTGGCTTATTTTGGGGGGCTGCGCTTTGGACAATGTTTATAGGCTACAGATTCGAGGAAGCGTCTCGTGCATCTGCCGTTATCCATACATTTCCAGTTTTTGTGGCTATATTGGCTATACCGATTTTAGGCGAAAGACTCTCAATTACCCAATGGGCTGCAATCCTTATCGTTGTATCGGGAGCGTTTTCTATATCATTTAGGAGTTCAGGACAAAATCTACTCACGCTTAACAAAGCTTTCCCAATATTGGTTTTAGCAAGCATATTTACAGCCCTAGCTCATATTAGTGGCAAATATGCACTGGAAGAGATAGAAGTGGAATTCGTATATGCCGTGAGAAATTTCTTCATGGCTGCTTTTCTAGTAACGTTTTGCCGGCCTAAAGACGCAGTAACGCTTATACGAGCTCTGAAAAACCCTCAAACACTTGCCCTTGTGGTAATTGGTGAGGTGATTTTAGCCCCGATCGGTATCTTCTTAAATGTTGCGGCATCTAATCTTGGTGCTATTTCCATTGTATCTACGGTTACCGCGTCAAGGCCTTTTTTTGTATTTCTCTACGGCAGTATCTTAAGTGTTGCGCCATTCCGGTTACTAAACGAGTCCATTGATATACGAACGCTTGCTACCAAGACGGTTTCTATAGCTTTGATAATGAGCGGAATAGCTCTTTTGTCGTTTGGATAATCAAAAAAATCCATATCCTCTGGACAAAGCAATCGCCACCAGCAGTCCTTGATCACGGCATACGGCCGTTACATGTTTCTAACCGTTCCAAAACCGGAGGTTGGTACGCCGAATCTGGAACGAAGGTACAATCGGGGGCACCAAAAGAACTTGGTTTTGCGCGGGTCTGCCTTCCCTATAGCACCTCAATCCTGTTCAACTGATGGGGTCGCCTCAGGTGTTCCTGGGACACGAGCTCGGCAGTTGCGCATTGAACTAGGATGACGATAAGACGTATTTCACTGGGTGCCCATAGAAAAGACCGTGTCCCACGTCGGAGCAGGAGAACGTTGCCGAGACCCAAAGAGCGATGGTAAACTGCAGTTCAATTCGTCTGGGTCTTGCTGAAGGCATAAGGTCAGCCGAAATGGAGAATCTCGGATAATATGTCATCCCCGACTATAGTGGCAGTCCGCTTCCAGTAACCCGATCAGGCTTAAACTTGGGGCCGTTAGAAAATTCACTTTCAAAGGAGCAAAAGTAATGGGTGATAAGGGTGGTAAAAAAGATAAAGCCAAAAAGGAAAAACAGACAACTGCACAACATACTCTAAAGGAAAAACGTAAATTGAAAAAAGAGAAGTAGATTTACGGCGCCTTTACTACGCGGATGAAGGAACGAATCTGTTCGCGCTGCTCCTCATCGGCCCTGGCCTTGTAGATACCTAACTGAGATGCATCTGCTCCTTTCTGTGAGTATATTCCCTTCACTTCAGGAGATTACACCACTTCCCTTCTCTTGTGTTTATTCACCTCTAATCGTGCCCCCCTTTATCGCTGACAGTCTACAATGGCTCTCAATTGAGCCGTGGGCGGGCTCGCATCTGCTCCTCTCCGCTCCCCGTTCTCGGGTTTTTATCCCTCAATGTGTCTCATTATCGCTGAACGCCTACACGACCAGTATGGTGTGCCCTTCAGATGTCTTGCAATAAGGCTTGAAATTTCCGGTCATGTTTTAAAGCAGCGATTTACATTCTTAGAGTTGAAAGCCAAGTTTTGTTGAGAGAGGGCAGTATGTCGGACAATAACTCCACCCTAGAGGAAACCCTTCACCAGGTGCTTCGATCTTTTCGCACAGGA
>LWDU01034360.1_pt1 | contig 28146 bp, 27 predicted proteins | sample 727161 | NCBI WGS metagenome assembly LWDU01 (sample SAMN04566230, study PRJNA314399) | hydrothermal vent metagenome | isolation source: deep sea hydrothermal plume seawater | place: Mexico: Gulf of California, Guaymas Basin | collected 2004-07-11
TTGAACGGCATAAACTATTTTATTATCAAAATAATAAATTAATTTTTTTGATGGTGCACTTTTGGATTCTTTCTCATCTAAATCACATATTAATCCAGTAGAATTAATTTCGTCTCCCCATGAATATTGAGTAAACATCATTATAAATAATATTTTAAGTAAATATTTCATATTTATATTATTTTATTAACCTTTAATAATGGCGGACACGAAGGGATTCGAACCCTCGAAACGGTTGCCCGTTTACACCCTTAGCAGGGGCGCGCCTTCAACCGCTCGGCCACGTGTCCAATATTCTTGTAAAATGTCACGAGCAAAGTGTCAAACTAGATATTAATTATTTTTAAGGGATTGGTATTGCTGCGCCCATGCTAGGCATATCATAACCTTTAAGAACCGCATCTCTTGAAGCAATTTCTTTATACCATCTTAATATATTAGGAAATTTATTCAGATCTATATTTTGCCATTCAAATCTAGCTATCCATGGCCAAATTGATATATCGGCTATACCATAATCATTACCCGCAACATATTGACTAATACCTAAACGAGTATTTAAAACTCCATATATCCTCAAAGCTTCGGCAGAATATCGTTCCTCAGCATAAGTAGATTTTCCACTATTAAACTTAACAAAATGGTGAACCTGACCAAGCATTGGCCCTAAAGAAGCCATTTGAAACATTAACCATTCATCTCTTTTCCAGCGACTTTTATCATCATTAGGCATAAAAATTCCTGTTTTTTCTGATAAATACATCAATATAGAACCTGATTCCATCATAGATATCTTAGTATCATAATCATATATTGCAGGAATTTTATTATTAGGGCTAATTTCTAAAAAATTCTTATCAAATTGTTCGTCCTTAATAATATTGATAGGAATTAATTTATAATCTAATTTTGTCTCTTCCAGCATAATAGAAATTTTTCTTCCATTAGGTGTGCTCCAACTATAAAAATCTATCATAACTTACCTTTCTATTTTTTAACTTGGTCTGGACGAGGAGAACCTTCTGGCCTGGCCATCTCAAAAATATTATCAACAACAGAATAATCTAAGTAACCAAGACGAGATAAAGGCCTAATTTTTTTTAAATCGACTTTTCCATCCTCTAAAACATCATCATTAATATGGATACCTACAACATGTCCTAAAACCATACCGTTATATTCATTACTTTTTAAAGTAGGAAGATCAATAATTTTATAAAGCTTACACTCCATATGGATTGGAGAAATAGCTAGTCGCGCAGGAGATATTAATTTAGATTCTAAAATTTCTAGCTTAGCGATATCAACTTCACTTTCATTTGGATTAAAAGGAGCCGTTGTTTCATTCATTTTATATTTTGCCTCATAAGACACTATATTTACTACAAATTCTCCATTATCCCTTATATTAGTTATAGTATCCTTATGTCCACCCATAGGTTGTTTACCATTAGTTGCGTACATAATCATAGGCGGATCAGCAGCAATACCATTAAAAAAACTATAAGGAGCACAATTATGAACCCCTTCTTCACTTTTAGTAGTAATCCATGCTATTGGTCTAGGTACAATACAAGATTTAAAAGGATTATATTTTAAACCATGATCATTTTTTTTAGTATCATAGAACATACTTTAACTCCAATTACTAACTCTTTAATAATTTCAACAGTATTTCATTCACAACTTTGGGATTAGCTGTACCACCAGTATTTTTCATTGCTTGTCCTACAAACCATCCAAAAAGTTTTTCATTACCACTTCTATATTTGTTAACTTGTTCTTGATTATCATCAATAATTTTTTTTACCATATCTTCTAGTTCATCAGTATTACTTATTTGTTTAAGACCTTTAGATTTAACAATTTCTAAAGCGGATCCACCGTTAGTAAACATTTCTTCAAATACTTCTTTAGCAGTCCTTCCAGAAACAGTTCCGTCTTGAATTAAATCAAATAGTTCCCCTAATTGATCAGCTTTAACCGGACTATTTTCTATACTTTTTTCTACCTCATTTAACATAGCAAAAAAATTTGTAATGATCCAATTAGCTACAAATTTAGCATCTCTATTCTTAGAAACCACTTCAAAAAAATCAGCATGCTTTTTATCTGCTGTTAAAACATCAGCATCATAAAAACTTAAACCATATTCAGACTGAAAACGCTCTCTCTTTTGATCAGATAATTCAGGAAGTTCTTGTTTAAATTTTTCAATTCTTTCTGCGCTGATATGTAAAGGTAATAAATCAGGGTCTGGAAAATAACGATAATCATGAGCTTCTTCTTTTGATCTCATTGATCTTGTTTCATTTTTATTCGGATCATACAAACGAGTTTGTTGTAATACTTTTCCTCCACCTTCTATTATTTCAATTTGTCTATAAGCTTCATATTCAACTGCTTTCATCATATATTTAACTGAATTAATATTTTTTAATTCACATCTCGTGCCAAACTCTTCCCCAGGCCTCCTAACGGATATATTAGCATCACACCTCAATGAACCTTCATCCATATTACCATCGCAAGAACCTATATATCTAACTATTGAACGTAATTTTCTTAAATAAGCACCTGCTTCTTCCCAATCTCTCATATCAGGCATAGATACTATTTCCATTAAGGGGATACCTGATCTATTTAAATCTACCAATGATAATTTTGGATGTTGATCATGCATTAATTTACCTGCATCTTGTTCTAAATGGAGACGTTCAATTCCAATTTTTTTAGTTTCTCCTTTTCCTAGATCCACTATTACCCATCCCTCACCTACTATCGGTGATTTAAACTGAGAAATTTGATAACCTTGAGGTAAATCAGGATAAAAATAATTTTTTCTATCAAAAATTGAAACGTTATTAATTTTTGCATTCAAAGCATGTCCTGTTTTAATTGCTTGATTTACAGCTTCACTATTAATAACCGGCAACATACCTGGCATAGCAGCATCAACATAACTAACTTGTGAGTTAGGGCTTGCTCCAAAATCAGTAGCTGACCCTGAAAATAATTTTGATTTACATTTTACTTGAGCATGAATTTCCAAACCTATTACCATTTCCCAAGTTCCTGTTTCACCTTTTAATTTTATTGGCTCTCTCATGTTATATAGTCCTCATAATTTATATATTCTTAAAATTAGCTGATTCTTCAAGAATACTGCCAATACTAAATATAGTTTCTTCATCAAACCCTTTTCCAATAAGTTGAAGACCTAATGGACAACCTTTAGCATCTAAACCTGATGGTATAGAGATTGCAGGTAAGCCTGCAAGGCTTGCTGGAACTGTAAAAACATCATTCATATACATAGTTACAGGATCAATATTTTTTTCTCCAATTTTAAATGCACCAGTTGGTGTAGTTGGTGTAAGAATTGCATCACATTTATTAAAAGCCATAGTAAAATCTTCTACAATCTTGGTTCTTACTTTTTGAGCTCTTAAATAATAGGCATCATAATAGCCAGCTGATAATACATATGTTCCAATTAAAATTCTTCTTTTAACTTCCGCACCAAAACCTTCAGCTCTAGTTTGTGAATACATATCTTCAAGATCTTTTATATTTTCAGACCTGTATCCATATTTAACACCATCGTAACGAGCTAAATTAGCTGAAGCCTCTGCTGGAGCAACTATATAATAAGTAGGAAGTGCATATTTAGTATGAGGAAGAGTAACATCAATAATTTCTGCACCTGCTTCTTTTAGCCATTTAATACCTGATTCCCAGACATTTTGAACATCATTTGCTAAGCCATCTAATCTATATTCTTCTGGAATTCCTATTTTCATTCCTTTTATAGGTTTTGAACACGAATTAATAAAATCTGGAACCTTAATATCTGCTGAGGTGGAGTCCATAGTATCAAACCCTGCCATATTTTGTAATATTACAGCACTATCCTTTACTGAACGTGTAATTGGACCAGCTTGATCTAAAGATGATGCAAATGCTATTATACCCCATCTAGAACACCTTCCATAAGTAGGTTTTATTCCTACAGCTCCACAAAAAGATGCAGGCTGCCTAATAGAACCACCTGTATCAGTTCCTAATGCTATAGGGGCCATTTTAGCAGCAACAGCTGAGGCTGAACCTCCAGAGGAACCTCCTGGAACCAAGGCATCTCCATCACTACTCCATGGATTAATAACTTCTCCAAAATAACTTGTTTCATTAGATGATCCCATTGCAAATTCATCCATACTAGTTTTTCCAATGTAAATGCCACCAGCCTGCCATAACTTAGAAGTAACAGTAGACTCATAATCAGGAATAAAATTTTCTAATATTTTAGAACACGCTGAAGTTTTTTCACCTGCAACACAAAAGATATCTTTTACTGCTATAGGCAAACCATCTAATGGCAACGAATTATTATTAGCTCTCCTTTGATCAGATTTTTTTGCTTCTAATAAAGATTTTTCACCATTAAAGTGGATATATGCATTTAGTTTTGAGTCACTTTGAATAAGTTTTAAATATTCTGACACAACTTCTTCAGATGAAAATTCTTTGCTTTTTAAACCTTCTAATGTTTCAATAACTCCTAAATCTGTAATTTTTGTCATTTTATTCTATTACTTTCGGTACGGTGAATGAACCATCTATTTTTTCTGGAGCATTACTTAAAATTTTATCTTCTAAACCCCCATCTGTAACCTTATCTTCTCTCTCTCGTAAAGTCATACTGGAGACACCCGTCATAGGTTGAACATCTTCAATATCTACCTCATTTAATTTCTCAACCCATTTCATAATATTATTTAACTCTTCTGTCATTTTATCAATTTCAGAATTATCAATTTTAATTCTAGCTAGATACGCTACTCGTTTTAAAGTTGATTTATCTAAAGACATATACAAAAACCCTATCTAAAAATTTAAAAATACTGATAATACTCATATATATATAATATTTTAAATATTAATAATAACTTTTAGGATTGATTAACACTCTAAATGACTAACAGCAAGCAACTTAAAAAACTTATTACATTAGATATTAAAGAATTTTATAGTATGATTCCAATTTCAGGAAGCATTCTTGGTTTAGACCTAGGTGAGAAAAGAATTGGATTAGCAATATGTAATAATACCAGATCTATTGCAACTAGCCTAAAAACACTTAACAGAAGAAAATTATTAGAAGATATAAATATTATAAAAAATATAATAGTAGAAAATGATATTTCTTCTATCGTTGTAGGAAGACCTGTTAATTTAGATGGAAAGCCAGGAAAAAAATCTCAGTCTATAAGAAGATTGTCCGAAGAAATTAATAAGAGTCTTAGTCTTCCATTACTTCTATGGGATGAAAGGTTTTCGACTAATGCTGTTGAAAAATTATTAATAAGTGAATTAAATCTATCCAGAAAAAAAAGACAAAAAATTATAGATTCTTCTGCTGCATGCTGGATTCTAGATGGGGCTATTAAATCACTAAGTAATATAAATATTTGACATATTTTTACCAAAACGGTAATTAGTTATTAATTAATTATAAGGCTTACAATGCATGCTCTAGATAAATGGATTAAAGAAAACTCAAGTAACAGAAAAAAACTAGCTAAAACTCTTAATATATCTGCTGCTTCACTTTCAAGGTATTTAACTGGCGATAGAATTCCAAAACAATCTATTATGCAAAAAATTATTACTGTCACAGAAGGTAATGTCAATCCAAGTAATTTCTATACTATAAAACGTATAAATATTATTAATACTAACAAATACAAACAGAAGCACTTATTAGGAATAGAAGGCTTAGAACCAACTGAAATAACCTCTTTATTGGATAGAGCCGATGATATAATCAAAGAGAATAGAATAGAACCTCTAATCAATCATAAATATAAAGGCAGAACGCTTGTTAACTTATTTTTTGAAGATTCTACTAGAACAAAAACATCATTTGAGCTAGCCGCTAATCGTTTAGGAATGGACGTAATAAATATGCAAATAGAAACTTCCTCAATAAGGAAAGGAGAAAGCCTATTAGATACCGCAATGACTTTGAATGCAATGAAACCAGATATACTTGTTATTAGACATTCTTTGAGCGGAACACCACATCTATTAGCTAACAAAATTAATTGTGCGGTAATTAATGCTGGAGATGGACTACATGAACACCCTACTCAAGCTTTATTAGATGCTCTCGCAATTAGAAGGCGTAAAAATAAAATTCAAGGCCTGACAGTAGCTATATGTGGAGATATAGCTCACAGTCGCGTCGCCAGATCTAATATAAAATTACTTATAACTATGGGAGCAAAGGTTAAAGTTATAGCGCCTACTACACTTATGCCTCAAGGGTTAGATAAATATGGAGCAAAGATTTTTACTAATATGAAAGAAGGGTTAAAAGATGCAGATATAGTTATGATATTAAGATTACAGCATGAAAGGATGCAAGGCTCTTATATTCCATCAGCAAAAGAATATTTTAAATTTTATGGGTTAGATAGAAATAAACTAAGTTTTGCAAAAAAAAATGCATTAGTCATGCATCCCGGCCCTATTAATAGAGGAGTAGAAATAGATAGTGAATTAGCTGATGATATAAACAGAACATTAATTCTAGAACAAGTTGAGCTCGGAGTAGCTATAAGAATGTCTGTAATAGAACATTTAATAAATAATTTAGACAATAAAAAATATGATATAAAAAATGAAAAATAACTTAAAAAATAAAATAGCTTTTACCAATGCTAGATTAATTGATCCTAATACAGGATTGGATGTTATAGGAGGCTTACTTACTGAGAATAAAATAATTAAAGATTTTGGAAAGAATTTATTTAACGATAGTACTCCTGACGATGCCTTAAAAATAGACTGTAAAGATAATATTTTATGTCCAGGATTTATTGATATAAATGCTCATTTAAGAGAACCAGGTGAAGAATATAAAGAAAATATTAATACGGCATCCGAATCCGCCTTAACTGGAGGAATAACTAGCTTAGTGTGCATGCCAGATACAGCTCCAGTTATCGATCAAATCCCTATTATTGAATTTATTAAGAAAAGAGCTAGAGAAACTAATGGTGTAAAAATTTTTCCAGCAGCTTCTATAACAAAAAATATAGAAGGAAAGCAATTAACTGAAATGGGATTATTGATGGAAGCTGGAGCAATTTTATTCACAGATGCGAATAAAACAATAAAGAATACAAAAATAATGAAGCAAGCCCTTACATATGCAAAAAATTTTGATGCACTAATTATGGTATCACCTCAAGATTATGATCTTTCTATAAATGGTGTAATGAATGGAGGAGCCTTAGCAAGTAAACTAGGTTTACCAGGCATTTCAAAAGTAGCAGAAATTATTCAAATAGAAAGAGATCTGAGACTATTAGAAAATACAGGTGGTAGATTACATTTTTTAAACATAACAACACATGAAGCTATACTAGCTATAGAAAAGGCAAAAAATAGAGGATTAAAAGTAACATGTTCTACAGCTCCTCATTATTTTACTTTAACCGAAGAAGCAGTAGATGAGTGGAAAACATTTGCAAAAGTTTTTCCCCCTTTAAGAAAAGAAGAAGATAGAAAATCAATCTACAATTCATTAATAAATAATAAAATAGATATAATTTCTAGTCATCATTCACCTCAAGATCAAGATAGTAAAAGACTACCCTTCGAGCAAGCAGAATTCGGAATTGTAGGTCTAGAGACCTTACTACCAATCTCATTAGATTTACATTTTAATGGAAATATGAAGTTGATTGATTTAATTGATAAAATTACAAATCAACCTGCTAAATTACTAAATTTAGATGTTGGAAAACTTAAAATAGACTCTCCTGCAGATTTAACAATTATAGATATAAATTACTCTAATAAAATAAAATTAGAAAGCATGAAAAGTAAATCAAAAAACTCTCTTTTTGATAACTATGATTCTAAAGGTAAAATCTTATGCACAATAATAGATGGCAGAATAGTTTTCAAGTCTGCTGAATTTAAATATTAACTATAATATTATGTATGTATTTATAGAAAATTTTATAGAACTAATTCATAATCAAAATATTATTATATTTTTAATATTAAGTTTTATAATTGGCTCTATTCCATTTGGGCTAGTTATTGTAAAAATTTCTGGATATGGTGATATTAGAAAAATAGGATCCGGTAATATCGGAGCAACAAATGTTTTGCGAACTGGAAATAAATTAATAGCGGCATTAACATTAATATTGGATATATCTAAAAGTTTTATAATTATATATTTAGCTCAAATAAATTTTAAACCAATTATAACTGAAGAATTATTAATAACCCTCTTTTTAAGTGTAGGTTTATTATCTATATTAGGACATATGTTTAGCCCTTTTCTATTATTTAAAGGTGGAAAAGGTATTGCAACCGCAGCAGGAATTTTATTATTTTTAAGTTGGCCGTGTGCATTATTAACACTATTAGTGTGGTTATTATTCGCTACAATATTTAAAACCTCATCTTTAGGTGCCTTGACAGCAAGTATTAGCGCCCCATTATTTTTTTGGTCATTAAAAGAAGTAGTAAACACAGGGTTACTTCCAAATAGTTTAAGAATTTCTAATATAGAAATATATATTGTCTTAATAATAGTCATCCTAATTTGGATAAAACATATTCCCAATATTAAAAGAATAATTAAAGGAATAGAATCAAAAATATAGATATAATTAAATAATTTTAAAAATATAATTTGCTAAAATTATAAAAAATTATTAATTGTGAATTAATATTAAAATTTGTTTAAGAGATATATATATGAATATTGTTATTGTTGAATCCCCTGCTAAAGCTAAAACTATTAATCAATACCTAGGAAATGATTATAAAGTTTTATCATCAGTTGGACATTTTAGAGATCTAAAAGTAAGAGGGAAAGGAGTAATTCCTGAAAATAATTTTTTTATGGATTATGAGCTAAATAAAGACACAAAGGCAATTGCAGAGATCAAAAAATCAATTTCAAAAGGTGATGTTTTATGGCTTGCAACAGATGCAGATAGAGAAGGTGAAGCTATAGCCTGGCATATATATGATCATTTAACTGAAAAGAAAAAGTTAATAGATGTGACACTTAAACGAGTTGTTTTTTATGAAATAACAAAAAATGCTATTTTAAAAGCATTTAATAATCCAAGAGACTTAGATTCTAACATGATAGATTCTCAAAGAGTTAGAAGAGCCTTAGATTATCTGATGGGCCATCAATTATCTCAACTTTTATGGAGGACCCTTCCTAGAGCAAAATCCGCAGGAAGAGTTCAGTCTGTAGCACTTAAATTAATATGTGATAGAGAAACTGAAAGAGAATTGTTTAAACCACAAGAATATTGGGATATAAAAGCTTCCTTTAAAAACGAAAATGATGAATCTTTTATAGCTAATTTAACTGTAATTAATAATAAAAAATTAAAAAAGTTTGATATATTTTCAAAGGTTGAGGCAGATAATGCCTTAGAAAAAATTCAAAATGTTAATAGTTATAATGTTAAAGAAATTAATAAAAAACGAATAAAGAACCACCCTACAGCACCTTTTATTACTTCTACTCTTCAACAGGAAGCATCTAGAAAGTTAGGTATCGGGGCAAAAAACACTATGAGGATTGCACAAACTTTATATCAAGGAATAGAAATAAATGGAGAAACTGTTGGTTTAATTTCTTATATGAGGACTGATTCTGTAAATTTATCTGTAGAAGCTATAAATCAAATTAGGAATTTAATAGAAGTGGAATATGGAAAAAAATACTTACCGGAAAACCCTAAAATACATAAAAAAAAGACAAATAATGCTCAAGAAGCTCATGAAGCTATAAGACCAACAGATGTTAATAGAACTCCAGATAGCATAAAAAATTATTTAGATGAAAGACAACGTCTTTTATATGAATTAATTTGGAAAAGAACAATATCCTCACAAATGGAAAGCGCTGAAATTGATCAAGTTAGTATTAATATTGCATCTGATAAAAGTGACATAGAATTTAAAACTACAGGATCCACATTAATATTTGATGGCTATAAAAAAATATACATGGAAGATGTAGATGATATTGATAATAATGATACAGATAACAGCAACATACCTAAGGTTGCAGAAGGAGAAAATTTAAATTCTTTTGACCTAAAATCATTTCAACATTTTACAGAACCACCTCCTAGGTTTACTGAGGCATCCTTAGTTAAAAAACTTGAAGATCTTGGAATAGGTAGACCTTCAACTTATGCAAGTATAGTTTCTACTGTAAAGGATAAAGGATATGCAAAGTATGAAAAAAAACGGTTTGAGCCAGAGACAAAAGGACGAATTGTAACTGCATTCTTAAATGGATATTTTAGCAAATATATTGAAGAAAATTTTACTGCAAAATTAGAAAATCAGTTAGATGAAATAGCTAAAGGAAAAATAATATGGAAGGACACGTTAGAAAACTGGTGGGTTCCATTTAAGAAAACAATTGATAATGCGTCATCTCTAAGAGTAAGAGATGTCGAAAAAAAAATAGATGAGGATTTAGGGGCTCATTTCTTTCCAGCTTTGGAAGATGGCTCAGATCCTAGAAAATGCCCAAAATGTAAGTCAGGAATATTAAATATTAGATATGGAAGAAGCGGAGGCTTTATAGGCTGTTCAACTCATCCAGAATGTGATCACACTGCACAATTGGTTGTTGGTAAAGGGAAAGAATCTAGCAAAATAGAACCAATTAAATTAGGTTATAATGAAAATAATATGCCAATAACTTTAAGAATTGGTCCCTACGGCCCATACGTACAATTAGGAGAAACTCCCATAAAAGGTGATAAAAAAGCTATCAAACCTAAAAGATCTTCAATACCTAAGAATATTGATTTTGAAAGTATAACACTTGAAACAGCTTTATCTATGTTGGCTTTGCCTAGAGAAATAGGACTTCACCCTGTTTCTGGAAAAATGATAACAGCAAATAATGGAAGATTTGGTCCTTATATTAAGCATGAGAATACATTTGCGGGCATAAAAGATGATAATGAAGATATTTTTACTATTGGTATTAATAGAGCCGTAGATTTAATAACAGAAAAAGAAAGTCAACCTTCGCCAAAAAGAAGGTTTACAAGGAAAAAAACTAAAAAATAAACGTTAACATCAAAAATTAGCACACAAATCTTGACACAATAATTAGTTTAGTTATTCTCAGCATCAAAATAAAGGGTTATAAAATGGCTAAACCAACTACTATTAAAATAAGACTAAAAAGCACAGAATCTGGATTTTTCTACGTTACTAAAAAAAATAGTAGAACAATGACAGAAAAAATGGAAGTTAAGAAATATGATCCTATTGCTAGAAAACATGTTTTATTTAAAGAAGACAAAATTAAATAAAAACACTTTTAAAACATCCTTCCAATGGAAAAATCTTTAAAAATTGATAATAACCTTCCTCTATTAATTTGTGATGCAGATGAAGTTATATTTGAATTTATGGAAAATTTTGATAATTATCTACAATTAAATGATATGTATTTTTCTTATGAATCATTTAAGTTAAATGGTAATATATTTAATAAAAAGAATAATATAGCAATAAATAATATTTATATTCCGTCAATCATATCTAAATTTTTTGAGGAATATGCGTTAAAAATGCCCTTAATAAAAGGAGCAAAAAGTGCATTAAAAAAATTAAGCAAAGTAATGAATATTATTATATTGTCTAATATTCCAAAAACCTATGCTGCCAATAGAATTCAGTGCTTAAACAATAATGATATGCATTACCAATTAATTAGTAATGATGGACCCAAAAATATAAAATGTTTAGAATTAGAGAAACTTACTAATAAAAAAGTTTTCTTTGTAGATGACTTACCTAATCAAATATCTTCTGTTAGTAGTAATTGTAAAAATATTACTACCATACATTTTTTACAAAATAAAAAATTACTTAAAATTGTACCAGAAGTAAAAGACTGTGATTATAAAGTAAATAATTGGGAAGAAATACTAAAAATTATTTACAATAATATTTAGCACTCCGGTTTGTTATAATATATAACATACTTTAATACTCCTATTATTTCATAGTCAAAATAATCAAAAAGTACTTTTTGTACTACTCCTGTCTTTGGGTTTACTAATATTTCAATTTCATTTTCAGGCTTAAGTAAATTATTATTATAATTATAATTAGCTGATCTTATTATCTTATAACTAACACCTTCATATAGATTATCCATAGTAAAGGTACTTACATTATTTAGTGCTTTATCATCTTCTCCTGTGAACACAATATAATTGAAAAGTTCTCCAGTTTTATTTTTATCTAAACTAATAAAAAAATGCTTCATGGGATACAAAGTATCTAAAGGAATATTTATCACCTTATTATGCGGTCTTGTATAAATTATTTTTCCTACCCCATTTTTAATATAAGATTCTCCTTCATAGGATGCTAACTCTTCACCATCAATTATTACTTTAGACATAAACCTTAACATATCATGGCTATTTGATTCCCATAGAGAGTACCTAAAAACATTTCTTCTTTGAGAACCATTCTTATCTGTAATATCTAGTGTTGTATTTTGGTTTATAATCCAACCATCACAAACTGCTTTAATTGTTATATGCATTTGACCGCTTGCATTATGAATTTTTGAAGAATTTGTAATGTTCCCTAATTTTAAATTGTATATAGCCTCATGAGATTTAAAATTATTCCAATTAGCCTTCTTTTCTTCAGCATGAAGCCAACCACAAAAAAACAAAATATATAATAGGAATAAAAAATAATTTCTATACATTATAAAACTCTTTAAATTTATAATAACTTGCTACATTTATGTTTAAATAATAAATATTCTTATAATATAAATTATAAAGGAATTAATATGAATGATATAGATAAAAAAATAGAAAGCCTAGGCATAACACTTCCAATAGCACCATCACCTGCAGCTAATTACATACCTTATGTTGTTAGTAATAATTTAGTATTTATTTCTGGACAAGTTCCATTTGAAAATGGAGAGATTAAACATACTGGTAAAGTGGGTAAAAATATTAATATAGATAAAGGTAAGGCAGTAGCTAGAATATGCGCATTAAATGTAATATCAGTTTTAAAAAATGCTCTTGACGGAGATTTATCAAGAGTCAAAAATTGTGTGAAATTAGGAATATTTGTTTCTTGCACTAGCGACTTTCATCAACAACCTGAGGTTGCTAATGGAGCATCTGATTTAATGGTAGAAATTTTTGGCGAAAAAGGCAAACATGCAAGATTTGCAGTAGGAGCAAATAGTCTTCCAAGAAATGTACCAGTTGAGGTAGATGCAATATTTGAAATTAATTAATTTAGATAATGTATTCATTTTTATCATATAAAAATATATCCTCTATAGGAAAAAAAGCTTGGGACAAATGTGCAAAAGATGATAATCCATTTCTTTCATATACATTTTTAAAAAATTTGGAAGATTCTAATTCTATTGGGCCTGGAACATCTTGGTTACCTAATTATATATCCATCATAGATAAAAATACTATTGTGGCTGTATGTCCTCTTTATATTAAATTAGACAGTCAAGGAGAATACATTTTTGATCATTCTTGGGCTAATGCATATTCTAATGCAGGAGGCCAATATTATCCTAAAATTCAACTATCTGTACCTTTTACACCAGTTGCAGGAAATAGAATTTTGATAAATAGTAATATTAAACTAAGTGAATCAAATAATATTATTGAATCTTTTGCAGAATATTTAAAAGAATTGACTGACAGTAATTTTTCATCAGCACATATAACTTTTTGTTCTTATAAGGAATGTAAACTTTTAGAAAATAAAAATTTTCTTACTAGAACTGGGGAACAATTTCATTGGAAAAATAATAAGTATAATGATTTTGATGATTTTTTAAATTCTTTAAATTCTAGAAAAAGAAAAGCTATTGCTAAAGAAAGAAGACATATAAACAATCAAAATATAAAAATTATAACTAAATCAGGTTTTGATATTACTAATAGTGATTGGGAAAGTATGTATGATTTCTATAACAATACTACCGATAAAAAATGGGGAAGAGCATATTTAAATAAGAAGTTTTTTCGCTTATTAGCTAAAAATTTTTCTGAAAATATATTAATTATTTTTGCAGAAGAGCATAATACATTAATTGCTGGTGCTATGCATGTAATAGGAAAAGATACTCTATACGGAAGATATTGGGGGGCTAATAAAGATATAAATTATTTGCATTTTGAATTATGCTATTATCAAGCTATAGATTGGGCTATTCAGAATAATTATGACTTTGTTGAGGGAGGAGCTCAAGGCCCACATAAGATACAAAGAGGTTATTTACCAGAAAAAATATATAGTTCACACTATATTGCAGATGTTAACTTTAGAAAAGTCGTAGAAAATTTTTTATTAGAAGAGGTTAAAATTATAGATAATGATATCAATTTAATAAAAGACAAATACACACCGTTTAAAAAAAAAATTAGATTTTAAACTATTTTTTCTTTAGTTTTTTCATATTCCGTTACGTCAAACATAAAAACACCATTCTTCACAGTTATTTTAATATGCCCACCATTAACTAACTCTCCAAATAAAATTTTATCTGCTAAAGGTTTTTTTATTTTTTCTTGAATCACTCTTGCTAGAGGTCTCGCTCCAAAAATTGGATCAAAACCTTTCTCAGATAGTAAGAATTTAGCTTCTTTATTTAATTCAATAGTTACTTTTCTTTCTTCTAATTGAGCTTCTAATTGATCAATAAATTTATCTACAATTTTTTCAATTACATCTCCATCAAGATTTTTAAACTTAATAATTGCATCTAATCTATTTCTAAATTCCGGTGCAAATAAATTTTTAATCGCTACTGCATCATCGCCTAACCTATTTTTCTTTCCAAATCCAATTGGTGCCTTTGCTAAATCAGCTGCTCCTGCATTAGATGTCATTATTAAAATTATATTTCTAAAATCTATAGTTTTTCCATTATGATCTGTTAATTTACCATGATCCATTATTTGCAGTAAAATATTAAATAGATCTGGATGAGCTTTCTCTATTTCATCAAGCAATAATACTGCATGAGGATTTTGGTCGACCCTATCTGTTAGTAACCCTCCTTGATCAAAGCCTACATAACCTGGAGGTGCTCCTATTAACCTTGAAACAGAATGCCTTTCCATATATTCAGACATATCAAATCTCATTAATTCTAGGCCTAAATTTCTTGCAAGCTGTTTTGCAATTTCAGTTTTTCCTACGCCTGTAGGCCCTGTAAATAAATAACTTCCTATAGGTTTTTCTATATCTCTCAAACCAGCTCTAGTTAGTTTTATAGCATCAGATAATTCATTAACTGCTTCATCTTGCCCGTAAACAACTAATTTTAAATCTCTTGGTAAGTTTAAAAGCTGCTCCTTATCATTACTATTCACTCTCTTAGGTGGTATTCTAGCAATTTTTGCTATTATATTTTCTAAATCTGAAACACCAAGTATTTTTTTTCTGCGAGATGGTGGTAATAACCTTTGGGATGCGCCTAACTCATCAATAACATCTATAGCTTTATCAGGTAACTTTCTGTCACCTATATACCTATCACTCAAATCTACCGCAGCTTTAATGGCAGCATGAGTATATTTAACTTCATGATGTTCTTCATAGTATGATTTAAGACCTTTTAAAATTTTAATTGCATCTTTTTTTGTTGGCTCAGATATATCTATTTTTTGAAATCTTCTAACTAAGGCTCTATCTTTTTCAAAGTGGCTCCTATATTCTTTATACGTAGTGGAACCAATACATTTTAATTCACCTGATGCAAGTGCAGGTTTAAGAAGATTAGAAGCATCCATAGACCCTCCACTCGTGGCCCCAGCTCCTACAACTGTATGAATTTCATCTATAAATAATATAGCCCTAGCATCTAGTGAAATTTCTTTTAAAATTGCCTTTAGTCTTTCTTCAAAATCACCTCTATATCTTGTTCCTGCAAGCAATGTTCCCATATCTAGGCTATAAATTATAGCATCTTTTAATATATCTGGAATTTCCTCATTTACTATTTTTCTAGCTAGTCCTTCAGCAATTGCAGTTTTACCAACACCTGGATCTCCTACATATAATGGATTATTTTTAGAACGTCTGCACAAAACTTGTATTGTTCTATTTACCTCTTCATCTCTACCAATTAAAGGGTCTATTTCTCCTTTTTTTGCTTTTAAGTTTAAATTAATACAATATGTATCAATAACACTTTTTGTTTTTTTTGTATTAATTTTTTCTTGATTCTCATTATCATTTTCAATGTAAATAATATCTTCTTTTCCACCATGGCTAATATAAGTTACAGCATCTAAGCGAGTCATTTTTTGCTTATTTAAATAAAAAACTGCATGGCTTTCACGTTCACTAAATATTGCTACCAATATATTAGCTCCTGTAACCTCATCATTTCCAGACATTTGGACATGATGAGCGGCCCTTTGTACAACTCTTTGGAATGAAGCTGTTGGCTTGACTTCATTACCTTTATTAATTTTGAAAGAAGTTAGTTCATTAGTTATAAAATCATTTAAAACTGCCCTTAATGCTTCAATATCCACATTACATGACAACAAAACTTCATTTGCATCTTCATCATCAATTAATGCTAATAATAAATGTTCTAATGTTGCATACTCATGCTCATTATCTGCAGCTAATTCAAAAGCTTTATTTAAAGTTTTTTCAACCCTATCTGATAACATTATTCTTTTTCCATTGTACATTGAAGAGGATGTTGATTATTTCTCGCATAATCCATAACTTGAACTACCTTTGTTTCAGCAATTTCATAAGGATACAAACCACATACTCCCATTCCCTTTTGATGGACATGTAACATTATTTGAGTTGCTTCAGCTCTAGATTTTTTAAAAAACCTTTCTAAAACTAAAATTACAAACTCCATAGGAGTATAATCATCATTCATTATTAAAACCTGATAAAAAGACGGTTTTTTTACCTCTATTTTCTCTTCAATAATAGTTCCAGTATTATTAGAGCTTATATTATCATCTTCTGAACCCATATATATTAATACCCTCATAAAAAAATTAATATCTACCTTAATATAATATTATATTCAATAGATACAATATTATATTCAATTATATACATTATTATGTTAAACTTAAGTCAAATTTCTTGAGATAAAAACTTAACTCTTCCTTTAATTTTTTAAGAGAATTCTCACTGTCTGCCTCAATTCTAGCTACTAAAACAGCTTGCGTATTAGAAGCCCTTAATAACCACCATCCAGTTTCTTTTTTCACTCGTAATCCATCAATTTTATTGACTATTAAACCTTCATTATCTAGTAAACTAGTTAATTTTTCAATAATAGTAAATTTTCTTTCATCGGAGCATTCTATCCTGATTTCTTGTGTAGAAAAAGTTTTTGGAAAACTATTTAAAAAATCATCTAAAGTATAGTTATCATTAATTAACTCTAAAACTCTTAATGCAGCATATATTCCATCATCATATCCATAGTATCTATCTGAAAAAAATATATGACCTGACATCTCACCCGCTAATGGTGCTGAAATTTCTTTCATTTTTAATTTAATAAAAGAATGTCCGGTTTTCCACATTATGGGTATGCCACCTAATCTTTTAATTTCATTAAATAAATTTTGTGATGCTTTTACATCAGCTATAATTGGAGAATTAGGTATAGCCTTTAATACTTCTTGAGCCAGCAAGGCAACTATTTGATCTCCCCAAATAATTTTTCCACTCCCAGAAACCAACCCTAACCTATCTCCATCTCCATCAAAAGAAAATCCTACATCAAATTTTTGACCTTTAACAATAGATATAATCTCTTCTAAATTTTTTGGGTCGGTAGGGTCAGGATGATGAGATGGAAAAGTCCCATCAATATCTTCATTTATTAAAACATGTTCTCCCGGAAGAAAATTAACTAATTTTTGAATTATTTCACCAGTTGCACCATTTCCTGGATCCCAAACTACCTTTATATTATTTTTGAAATTATTAATTTTAGTAGATTTTAATAATGTTTTTATATATTCGTCTTGTATATAATAATCTCTTAAATTTCCTTTAGCATACTGCCAATTTTTATTTAACCCTCTTAAACCAATATCTACAATATCTTTACCAAAAAATGGTACTGTACCCTTCATTATTTTAAACCCATTATGATTTGAAGGATTATGTGAACCTGTAACCATTATTGCACCATCCGACTTTAAGTGATTAGCTGCATAATATAACATTGGAGAAGGACCTAAGCCTATATCAATTACATCTGCCCCAGAGTCCAACAAACCTTTTTTAAGGCTATTTACTAAATCAGGAGAAGATAATCTTCCATCTCTGCAAACTATAATTTTTTTCTTATCAGTATTAAATGAAGAAGCAAAAATATTACCGAGTCTTTCTGCATCAATATTATGAAGAGTCTCCCCTACTATACCTCTAATATCATACGCACGTAATATACTATTGTTAAATTTATGCGATTCAAACATATATTAAATACTTCCTCGGCCTACACTTATATATTTAATGCCAGCTTCAACCATTAAATCATGTTTATAAATATTTCTAAGATCTATAATTATTGGCTCATTTAATGCTTCTTTTACTTTATTTAAGTCCAAAGCCCTAAATTCATTCCATTCTGTTATAATTACAAGTGCATCAGTATTTGCGATACAGGAAAAAGTATTTTCCTTCCAAGTAACTCCTTTAAATTCAATCATTTTCTTTGCATTAGGCATTCCAGCTGGATCATATACATTAATGTTTTTTGTAAGTTTTAATAACTCAGGAACTATAACCAATGAAGGAGATTCTCTCACATCATCTGTATTAGGCTTAAATGTAAGCCCAAGAATTGAAATAGTTTTTTTATCTAAAACTCCAATAGCTTTCTTTATTTTCTTCACCATATTAATTTTTCTTGCTTCATTAACATTTATAACAGTTTCGATAAGTTTTGTTCTTGCTTTAAACTCTTTTCCAATTTCTGCAAGTGCCCTAGTATCTTTTGGAAAACATGACCCACCAAATCCTGGCCCTGGATGAAGAAATTTAGAACCTATTCTTCCATCAAGACCTATACCTTTAGCAACTTCTTGAACATCAGCCCCAACTTTTTCACAAATATCTGCCATCTCATTTATAAAAGTAATTTTAGTTGCTAAAAATCCATTAGATGCGTATTTAATTAATTCAGCTGTTTCTCTTTTAGAGAAGAGTATTGGAGTTTCTCTTAAATTTAGGGGTCTATATAATGTCTGTAATATTGACTTAGCAAACGCACTCTCCACTCCACAAATCACTCTATCTGGTCTCATAAAATCTTCTATAGCAGAGCCTTCTCTTAAAAATTCAGGGTTTGAGGCTACTTCAAAATGCTTACCTACTTTAAGCTCAGTTCTATAATTTAATATATAGGATTCTATTTCTTTGCCAGTACCAACTGGAACAGTTGATTTTGTAACAAGTAACTTAGGATTATCATTTAATTCTATTAAATCTGCAATTTCTCTAATTACATCATAAATATATTTTAAATCTGCTTTATTGTTGTTTAAATTTGTAGGTGTTCCAACTGCTATAAAAATAGCATTACTATCTTTAAATACATCACACAAATTGGTTGAAAATGATAAACGTTTTGCAGTCATATTTTTTTTAACCAAATCCTCTAGACTTGGTTCATAAATGGGAATTACACCCTCTTTTAAACTATCTATTTTATTTTTATCTTTATCTATACATGTAACATTGAAACCAAATTCTGAAAAACATGCTCCAGAGACCAATCCTACATAGCCAGTTCCAATAATTGTAATATTCATAATATAAAACCTTTATTTTAAACTCTTATTAATTATTTTTATAACTTGATCTCTATATTTACTATTATTTATTGCAACTGAAAGCTGAGCCTCTAAAGCACCTACTATATTTCCACAATCATACCTATTTCCCTCAAATTTATACCCTACAACTCCATCATTATTTATTGTACTTTTAATAGCATCTGTGAGTTGTATTTCTCCCCCATAACCAACCTTTTTTGTAGATAACGCATTCATTATATTTGGCATAAGAATATATCTTCCTATGATTGCTAAATTAGATGGAGCCTCTTCAATACTAGGTTTTTCAACCATATCCTCTATAAAATAAAAATTTTTACTATTTTTACTATAATTTATAACTCCATATTTAGAAATATCAATAGTATCGACTTCTTGGACAGCTATTACATTGGATTTATGCTCTTCATAAGCATCAATCATTTGTTTAATACATGAAACTTTTGAAATTATTAAATCATCTGGTAGTATTACTGCAAATGGCCCATCTATGAAATCTCTAGCACACCATATAGCATGTCCTAAACCCAATGGCTCTTCTTGAATAACTTCTATTAAACTATCATCTAAAATTAAATTATTAGCTACCTGTTCTAATAAAGCAGGATTTTTTTTCCTTAGAATACTTTCTAATTTTTCATCCTTTTTAAAATAATTTATAATAGATTTTTTTTCTGGAGAAATAACAAAGATAAACTTTTCTATGCCCGCTTCCTTTGCTTCATTAATAGCATACTCAATTAATGGTCTATTTAATATAGGTAAAAGTTCTTTTGGAACCATCTTTGTAACTGGTAAAAACCTAGAACCTATTCCCGCAACTGGGAAAACAACTGTTTTTATTTCATTTGATGAATTCATTATTTAACCTAATTTAAATATAAAATACACTAATATACATTCATTACAATTCTATTACATCGTCAATATGCATTTGTAAACGTTCTCTTCCATTCCATTCTGATAATTTGAGTTTTCCAATCACATGTGCATTATAATTATTCAAAAGACTTTTGCCTAATGGAGTCCCAATACATCTAAAAGCTATTGCATCAATTCTAGAATTGCTTGAATCAGTTAGAGTGCATTTAACATGGTTCTCTCCTACAATTTTTGAATTAAATAAATTCACATTTTTTATTATAAATTTTGGTTCTGGGTTTCCTGAACCAAAAGGTTCAGCTAATTTTAATTGCTTTATTAAATCTGGAATTGCTCCACTAACAGAAATTGCTAAATCTACCCAATAAATAGTTTTATTATCTCTATTTTTACTTTTATTATTTTTATTAAGAAATTGCCTTAAATCATTTATTTTAGTTTCATCCATAGTTAGCCCACATGCCATAGGGTGTCCACCACCATTAAATATAATATCAGACTGTTTAGCTGACGTAATCAATTTCCCTATATCCTTGCCTGAAACTGACCTTCCTGAACCCTTTGAATTTTTTCCATCCTCAGTTATTATAATCGTTGGTTTATTATATAATTCAACGATCCGACTAGCTACAATTCCAATTACTCCTATATGCCAATTTTTTTTACTTAAAACTAAAATTTCGTTAGACTCAAAACTTAATGCAAGAGTTTTTGCTTCATATAAAACGTCTGCTTCCAGTTTTTTTCTTTCTTCATTTAAACAATTTAAATGATAAGAAATTTCTCTAGCCTCATTTTTATTGTCCGTAGTTAATAATTTTGCTCCTAAACTAGGTTGACCAACTCTTCCACCTGCATTAATCCTTGGCCCTAATAGAAAGCCAGCATGAAAAACACTTGGAATCTCTTCTATTTCTGATACCTCAAATAAAGCATTTATTCCATTATTTTGCTTTTTTGACATGACTCTCAGACCTTGTTTAACTAATGCTCTATTTGCCCCAATTAATGGAACAACATCACATATTGTTCCTAGGGCAACTAAATCTAATAGAAATGATAAATTTGGTGCATTATTTTCATTTATATAATTAATTTCTATTAATTTACTTTTTAAAGCCCCTACTAACATAAAAGAAACCCCTACAGCTGCTAACATACCTAAGCCTGTATTATCATCAATTCTATTTGGGTTTATAACTGCTATAGCATCAGGTAATTTAGCCTCTGGTGCATGATGATCTACTACGATGACATCTAAATTAATATTTTTTGCATAATCAAGCTCTTTAAAGGATGTCATTCCACAATCTACAGTAACTACTAGATCTATACCTTCTTCTTTTAATTTTTTTAATGCCTTAATATTAGGTCCATAACCTTCTTTTAATCTGTCGGGAATATAAATTATTGGTTCATTGCCAAATAATTTAAAAGATTTATATAAAACTGCCGATGAAGTTGCACCATCAACATCATAATCTCCAAATATTGCTATATTTTCATTATTTGTAAATGCTTTTGATATCCTATTAATTGCTAATGTCATATCTTTAAGCAACAAAGGGGATGGCAATTGTTTTCTGATGCTAGGATTAATAAAATCTTCTGCTTTATCAATATCTATATTGCGACTAGAGACAAAGCGGGCTAAAAAATCACTTATTTCTAAATCCTGTATTAACTTATTTACTTTTCTTTCTTCTATAGCTCTTAATGACCACTTTTTATTATTTACAGAGCTAAAATAATTACTACTCAATATTAATCTTCAATAAAGCTTTTTTTAGAAAAGTTATGTTCTGCTGATATGGTTCTTACAGTTCCTGTTTTAGACCTCATTATTATAGATTGAGTGCTAGCTCCAGAACTCCATCTTCTAACCCCTCTCAACATTGAACCATCTGTTACACCTGTCGCTGCAAACATTACTTCACCATGAGCTAATTCATTCAAATTATATATTTTATTATAGTCACTAATACCTAGTCTATCTGCTCTGCTTCTTTCATCATTATTTCTAAAAGTTAGTCTTCCCCACATTTGTCCCCCTATACATCTTAATGCAGATGCTGCAAGTACTCCTTCAGGAGCTCCTCCACTCCCAACATACATATCTACTCCTGTATCTTTACTAGCGGTAGCTATTACTCCAGCAACATCTCCATCAGAGATAAGCATGATTCTGGCTCCTGCTTCTCTTGTTTTATATATTAATTCTTCATGACGAGGACGATCTAATATACATACTACTAAATCTGAAATATCTACTTTTTTAGCTTTAGCTAAGTTTTGAAGATTACTTTGCGGAGAATTATCAATATTCACTATATTTTTTTCTAAACCTGGCCCTACAGCAATCTTATCCATATAGACATCAGGTGCATTTAAAAAACCTCCATCTACTGCCATAGCTATTACAGCAAGTGCATTGGATCCACCTGTAGCACATATTGTAGTACCTTCTAGTGGGTCTAAAGCAATATCTATCTTTGGCCCTTTTCCAGTCCCTACTTTCTCTCCTATAAATAACATAGGAGCTTCATCACGTTCTCCTTCACCTATAACAACTGTGCCTGCTATATCCATTCCGTTTAATGCTATACGCATAGAGTCTACTGCTGCTTGATCTGCAGCCTTTTCATCACCTCTTCCCATCCATCTAGACGCTGATAATGCTGCTGCTTCAGTAACCCTCACAACTTCCAAAGCTAAATTTCTATCTAAAATTCCTGTTTCATTTCTTTCAGTCATTTATCAGCTCCTAATTATATTTTATATATTTTCAATCCTAATTAAATGAGGTTTAATTAAAACTGTGTCTAAACTCTTTATTTTATTAATAGCATTATTTACATCTAATTCATTAGTTTCATGTGTTAATACTATAATATAATTAAATTCTTCCCCTTTATTACTATCTTGTAATACAGAATCTAAAGAAATATTATTATTATTCAGTATTGCAGTTATATTTGCAAGAACGCCCGCTACATCTTGAACGATAAATCTAATATAATACTTACCTATTCTATTTATAATATCTTTATATTTTAATTTTTTATTTAAAAATATTAAATTATTTTTCAATTTATGATTCCTGGCAGCATTTATAATATCTGATACAACTGATGAGGCTGTAGGGTATGCACCAGCTCCTTCACCAATAAAAGTTATTTTATTACTAGAATCACCTTGAATAAAAATAGCATTTAAAGCACCATTTATAGTTGCCGGCATTGCAGTTGACGAAATTAAAGATGGATGAACTCTAAAATCTAATTTATTATTTTCTATTTTAGCTATACAGAAAAGCTTAATTATAAATCCTAGCCTATTAGCATATTTAATATCTTCAGATGAAACAGAACTAATACCTTCTATATATACTTTATTTAAATCTGGTTTAGCTCCGTATGCTAACATTCCTAATATAACCAGCTTATGTGCTGAATCTATACCTTCTATATCAAATGTAGAATCAGATTCAGCAAAACCTAATTCTTTAGCTTTTATTAAAGATTCTTTAAAAGAAGATCCATTATTTGTCATATCAGATAAAATATAATTACAAGTACCATTCAAGATAGCCTCTATTTTTAATATATTATTTGATATTAAGCCATTTTTAATACCGTTTATAACTGGTATAGCTCCTGCCACAGCTGCCTCATAATAAATACTTACATCTGCATCTAGAATGCTCTTATTCAAATCGTACCCATGCTTAGCTATTAATGCCTTATTTGCAGTAATAAAATGTTTTTTATTTTTAATAGAAGAATAGGCTAATTTTTTAGCTATACCATCACTTCCTCCTATTAATTCAACAATAGCATCTATATCTTCTCTAACTACTAATTTCTCAGGATCTTCTTCCCATTCATACTTAGATATATCAATATCTCTACATTTAGAAAAATTTTTAGAAGAAATTGCTTTTATAATAATGTTTTTTCCAGACTTGTGATTAACATTATCAATTTCTTTCTCTAATAATTTAACCGTAGCAGTTCCAACTGTACCTATACCTACAATACCTAATGAAAAATTATTATTAGTCATTATAAGTTGCTCTCATATTTATCAAAAAAGACCTTAATATTTTTTATTGCTTGCCTAATCCTATACTCATTTTCAACTAACCCTATTCTAACATAACCCTCACCATTATTTCCAAAACCTATACCTGGAGCTACAGCTACTTTTCCATGTTTTAACAATAATTTAGAAAACTCTAGAGATCCAATATTTAAAAATTGCTGAGGTAAAGCTGCCCAAACAAACATTGTGGCCTTAGGCAGATCCATATTCCATCCAACACGACTAAAACCTCCAACTAGAATATTTCTTCTCTTTAAATAGACAGATCTAATATCTTCTACACAATCTTGAGAACCATTTAAGGCAGCGATTGCAGCAACTTGGACAGGAGTAAAAGCTCCGTAATCTAGATAGGATTTAATTTTAGTCAACGCCTCAATTAACTTTTTGTTACCTACAGCAAAACCTACTCTCCAACCTGGCATTGAATAAGTTTTACTTAATGAAGAAAATTCTACTGCTATATCTATTGCCTTAGGAACCTCTAGTATTGATGGAGGAATTATTTCATCATAATATATTTCTGCATAAGCTATATCTGAAAGAATATAAACACCAAACTTTTTACATATATTTACTACTTCTCTAAAAAAATCTAAGGAAGCCATAGCCGTTGTAGGGTTATTTGGATAATTTAAAACCAATACCTTAGCTTTGTTTTTAGAAGAAGATAAAATATTGTGCAAATTCTTAATAAAATTTTCATCTGGCGTACTATCTATTGCTTGAACAGATGCTCCTGCAATTATAAACCCATATGGATGAATAGGGTAACTGGGGTTAGGAACTATAACTTGGTCACCATTGGAAGTTATGGCAGAAGCTAAATTAGCTAAGCCTTCTTTTGAACCTAGTGTAACAATAACCTCGGTCTCAGGATCCACACCTACATTAAACCTTCTTTAGAGTACCTATGAGATTTAGGATCTTTTATTGTTTCACACAATTTATCAACAATATGCTGAGGAGTAGGTGTGTCAGGGTTACCCATACCAAAATCAATAATATCTTCACCTAAAGAACGCTCTTTAGCTTTCATCGAATTTACCTCAGCAAAAACATAAGGAGGTAAACGTTCAATTCTATCAAAATTATTTTTAAATACCATATTAAACCTTAATGCTTATAATAACTTTATTATTTTAATTATTAATTGATTATTATTATCACCTATATGATTTATACTTATATTAATTTTTTTTACACCATTAGATATAAAATTTTCTTCAATTTCATTTAAGGCTTCTATCGAGATGTGTTTTATATTATTTGATTCTATAAGAATATTAAATTTTTCAAATTTTTGAGCTTTAGCTACTAAAAAGAGTAAGTCTTTATGATTACTATTCAAATACATTTGATTACTTTTAAAATATAAAACACCAATTATAATACCATTAGCAGGTTTCTTAATGGAAACATTTGCGTCTAAATTTGACATTTCTGCTAAAGTATCGGAAGAAATAGGTTTATATTTTATATTATTATATTTTTTATCTTCATTTACAGACCACTCAAATAACTCTTTAATATTCTCATCGAATGAATAAATACTTTTAGTCTCACAAGAAGAAAATAATAAAATACTTATGAACAATAGTATGATCATTTTAAAAAAATACTTTTTATACATATTTAAATTACTTATCTATTTATAAAATTAATAAGTAAATTATTATGGAAACATCGGAACATTAACTAAACCCTCCGATTCATTAAAACCCATTATTAAATTTAAATTTTGTATAGCTTGTCCTGCTGCTCCTTTAACCAGATTATCAATAACGGAAATGATAATTGCTTTATTTGTAATTTCATCATATGCAACTCCTATTTTACACATATTAGTTCCTCTTACCTCATGTGTAGAGGGGATACTATCAATAAAACTAACAAACTCCTCATTTAAATATGTATTTTTAAGGCAATCTTTGACATCATTAATATTATAACTTTCCTTAATATCTACATAAATAGTTGATAATATTCCTCTTTTTATAGGTAATAAATGTGGAGTAAACACAACTTTTATATCAGAATCATTCATATTATTTAGTTGTGTTTGAATTTCAAATCTATGTCTATGATTAACTAAACCATATGCTGAGAAACCATCAGAAACTTCTCCAAATAATAAATTATCTTTAAGTGTTCTGCCTGCCCCAGAAACACCTGATTTAGAATCAATAATTATGTTTTCAAAACTTATTAAGTTATTGTTAACAAGAGGTAACAATGGAAGTAAAGCTGAAGTAGGATAACAACCTGGGTTAGCAATTAACCTTGCATTTTTTATTTTTTTTCTGTTAATTTCAGTTAAGCCATATATTGCCTCTTTTTGCAAATTTATAGCATCATGTTTTTTTTCATAAACTTTTTCATAGGTATTTGGATTACTAAACCTAAAATCTGCAGATAAATCACATATTTTTATATGATTAGGTATTAAAGAAAGAATATTTTGAGTTTTCCCATGAGGAAGACAGGATAATACTGCATCTATTTTAGAAAAGTCTAAATCTTCAATTTTAATTAATTTAGGTAAATCTAGTCCTCTAAAATGGGGATAAATTTCAGATATATTATTACCTGCTTTCCTATCTGCAGTAATACTTACTATATTATAATTACTATTATTTTTCATAAGTCTTATAGACTCTGCCCCAGTATATCCACTGGCGCCAAGAATTGCTATATTTACAATATTACTCTTATTATCGGTTGACATTAAACTACTCCATTAAATAAATATTAAGTAAAAAAAAAGCGGCTGTTTAATAAACAACCGCTTCAACAAAAATAAAAAAAATTTTTATCTTTTAGAAAACTGAAAGCTTCTTCTTGCTTTTGGTTGTCCATACTTCTTTCGTTCTACTCGTCGAGCATCTCTTTTAATAAGACCAGCTACTTTTAGAGCTCCTCTTAATTCTGGCTCATAAATTATTAATGCTTTACTTACACCATGTCTTAATGCTCCTGCCTGTCCAGTATGTCCTCCACCAACTACAGAACAATTAATATCATAAGTTTCTTTTCTTGCTACTATTTCTAAAGGTTGGGATATTATAATTCTATGAGCTTCTCTATTAAAATATTTTTCACATTCAATACCATTAACTGTAATTTTACCTGATCCTAGTTTTAACCAAACCCTAGCTATAGAAGATTTTCTTTTTCCTGTGGCATAAGCTCTGCCTAAACTATCTATTTT
>LWDU01039558.1_pt2 | contig 28145 bp, 25 predicted proteins | sample 727161 | NCBI WGS metagenome assembly LWDU01 (sample SAMN04566230, study PRJNA314399) | hydrothermal vent metagenome | isolation source: deep sea hydrothermal plume seawater | place: Mexico: Gulf of California, Guaymas Basin | collected 2004-07-11
GCAGATAGCCCGATAACAAAAAGCGGGCGCATTTGTCTTTTCGGAACGGAGTTAACCATTCCGAAAAGACAAATGTGTCCGGCATTCCCCACCAAAAAACGGTGGCCTACGCAACACCTCTATTCTGTTGTAGCGGCCAAATTAGGAATGCGCTTTGTATCGTGTCAAATTTAAATAGAATAGACGCCCCATCCCTACATTACTATTATCTTCTACCAACGTTTTGTTCGCATTTTTATTCTTTTTGCTACCAAGGTCTTATTATCACCATTTTTATTCTTTTCGCTACCAAGGTCTTATTACTAATGTACAATCGCTAAGTCGCTGAGGTCGAGGGTCGAGGGAGGACTCGTAGCGGCTTTGCAGTGCCCTCGGAGCCGACCAGGGATCGTCGGCGAGAATGAGCGAGAGCAATCCTCGCCCCCCCCCGACCACCCACCCGCGGATTCACCACCTAGAGGCAACAAAAGTGCAAGCAAACGCCGTAGTCTTCACCGCCCCCAACACCGTAGAATACGCCCCCGTCACCACCCCCGACCCAGGCCCTAAAAACCTCGTCGTCCGCATCACCCACTCCTGGATCAGCAACGGTACCGAAGGCTCTTTTTTGCGCGGCGAGCGCATCGAAGGCGACACCGCCTACCGCGAAGGCGACTCCTGGCCCTTCCCCATCGTAGCTGGCTACCAAAAAATTGGCCGGGTCGAATGGGTCGGCGAAGAGATCGACGACATCGAAGTCGGCGAAACCGTGTTCTGTACGATGGGTGCTGTCGAGGGCATGTACAAAGAGCGCGGCGGGCAGATCTCGCCCTCGGTCACCGGCCGCGACGGCGTCTGGAAATTACCGCCCGACGTTGACCCGCTGGCCTGCGCCGGTCTGGTGCTCACGCAAGTCGGCTACAACGCCGGTATCCGCCCAGACGTCAATATCGGCGACGGCGCCATTGTCTTCGGCGACGGCATGGTCGGCCACTGGTCCGCGCAGACCTTAGCCTGGCGCGGCGCCGAGGTCTTGCTCGTCGGCCGCCACAACGACCGCCTAAAACATTTCGACCGCCCGCCCTACGCGCACATCGTCAACGAGCACGAAGAAGATTGGCGCGAAAAAGCCAAGACGCTATTCCCACAAGGTGCAAAAATCGCCGTCGACACCGTCGGCTCAATCGCCGCACTCGAAGCCGTGCAAACGCTGATGTGCCGCTACGGCCACTTGGTCTCCGCCGGTTTTTACGGCACCCAAGACGCGCTGCCTTTGCAACCGCCGCGCTACGGTGAGCACGCCATCCACCTCGTCTCAGGCTGGTCGCCCGAGCGCATGGATCAGACGCTGCACCTGATTGCCGCCGGCTATTTGCAAACCCTGCCCTTAATCACGCACCGCTTTCCCGTCGCCGAGGCCGCCAAGGCCTGGGCTTTGATCGAATCGAAATCCGAGCCCGTGCTGGGCGTCATCCTAGAGTGGTAACAACAATGCAAAAAGAAGCCAAGGTCTTACAGATCATCGCGCCTGGCAAACCTGAATGGCGCGACCTGCCCGTGCTCGACCCGCAAGAAGGTGAGGTGCTCGTCAAAGTCAACGCCATTACCACCTGCCCGCACTGGGACCTGCACATCATCGACGGCGAGCCGATGTTCCCCAACATGAAAATGGAGTATCCCTACACGCCCGGTCAGCCCGGCCACGAGATGGTCGGCGAGGTCGCGGCATTGGGGCCGGGTGTCGAGGGCTTTTCCATCGGGGACCGTGTTGCCGCCTGGCAAGATCGCGGCCTGCAGGTCCGCCAAGGTTGTTACGCACAATACGTGCCCTTCGCCACCAAGAGCCTGCTCAAAGTCCCCGAGCACGTGCGCGACGAAAAAGTCGCCTCACTGGAGCTGGCAATGTGCGTGCAGGTCACCTTCGACCAACTCGAAGTCTTCGGCGGCGTCAAAGAGCAAAAGGTTGGCATATCCGGTCTGGGGCCAGCCGGGCTGATCGCCGCGCAAATGGCCAAAGCCTACGGCGCGCGCGAAGTCGTTGCCTTCGACCCGCTACCCGAGCGCCGCGCACAAGCCACCGGCCTCGCCACCGCCCTGCCACCTAACGCCGACGCCTTCTCCGCCGATCGTTTTGCCGAAGGCGCCTTGGACCTGTCGATCGACTGCACGGGTTTTAAAGACGCGATCCAATATCTAATGGACCGCACCCGCCGCGCAGTCGCCATCTTCGGCGTCTTGCGCGAAACCATCGAATACGACGCCTCCCATCGCAGAGGCGGCCTCGCGCTGATCGGCTACGAGAATCACAACCGCGCCGCCGGTGAACGCGCGCTGGCACTGATCGCCGAGGGCAAACTCGACCTACAGCAACTGGCCACGCACGCCTTGCCCTTTACGCGCTACGCTGAAGGAGTGGAACTATTGCGAAATAAAGAAGCAACGAAGATTCGTTTTTTGCCCTGGGCGGAGTAGGCCTCTTGCATCCTATTCAGGCTAGATTGTACCTTCCCCGTCAAATAGAAGAGCAACAGACCTCCGATTTGCTTGCAATCGACCGAATAGAAGATCTTTACGCGCAACTCGAAAGCCTCTCGCCTTAATCTTCATTGTGAGAAAAAAAGATGCACCCATCCGACGAACTCTCATTAAACAACGAGCAGCGCGACGAATGCCTCGCCCAGCTCGACCAAGACGGCCTCGCCGTGCTCCCGATAACCCTGCCCGCCGAACTGCTCGACCGGCTCGTGCACTACATCGACACCTACATCGATCGCGTGCGCAACTACGAGCCCGATCTCGCCAATGCCTCGACGGCCCGACACATTTACATGCGCGATTCGATCGCCGAAGACGACCCGGCCTGGCGCGAATTGCTAACCTTCAAACCGTCGTTGCAAATCTGCCACGACGCCTTCGGGCCGATGTTCCACCTGTCACAAGACATGTGGCGCGTCTACTACGCCGACCTCAAGGCACGCAAACAGCCCATCACCGAGGGCTGGCATTCCGACGGCCCGCGGGTCCTGCCCATTTTAGAAGACGGTCGCTGCCCGCTGTACTTCCTACGCTTCGGCTACCTGCTCGCCGATTCCACCGAAGACGACGACGGCACGGTAGAATACATCCGCGGCTCGCACAAAAGACCCTGTTACGACGCGCGCACCCCGCCTGGGCCACGCAACAAACGCTTAAGCAACGATAGCTTCTACACCCCCGAACAACAGGCCCAGCTCGACTGGGACACCGGTCGCGCAGCGCTGCGGGGGAAAGCTGGCACGATCTTCGTCCTGCACAACGCCTTGTGGCACCGCACCTTGGCGCACCACGCCAATAGACCGCGCGCCATCAGCTATTTCCAATATAGCTTAACCATGCTGCGCCCCCTGCGCCGACCGTCCCCCTACGAAGGCGACATGTCCCATCTCAACCCCGAAGAACGCTGGTTATTGGGCGAGCCGAGGGCGGGGATGAATTGGACCGAGGGCGAACCGCACGACTGGGTGCGGATGGGGCGTTTCGGGCGAGAAGTTGATTCTTTGGGTGGGCTGCGCACGAGCCAAGAAAGGCCCCGTTGAATGTCCCCATCTACACCGCCTATTTTGCGCAGTAAAAAGTATGAGCACGCGTCATTATTCGCACCTGAAAATCTACTGCGAGAAGCAAGGCGCCAAAAAGATATTCCAGAAGGCCAAGTACCGTCTATTTGCCTTCTTGATCCAGACGGGGACATCCTCGATAATTTGCTTTCCACCAACAAGGCGGTACTCAACCCCTATTGGGCGTGTTATCATACGAAACTGTACAACTTTGAATTTGAGGGCATTGAATTTGGCATTGTTGCCTGTGCGGTAGGCGCTTCATTCGCCGTTTTAATCGCCGAGGAATTATTTGCTTCCGGTTGTCAGCTATTGATAAGCGTTACTTCCGCCGGCATGATCACGCCCGATAAAAAACCACCTTTTTTCATTTTGATCGAACGCGCCTGGAGAGATGAAGGCACAAGTTATCACTACCTACCGCCATCTGATTATTCCTACATCAACAGAGAAATTCTAACCCTGTTAGAAGATACTTTCTCTGAGTTAACCGTTCCGGTGAATAAGGGGGCGGCCTGGACAACGGATGCTCCATTTCGGGAAACAGCCATGGCCATAGAACAAGCAAAGTCATTGGGTATTTTGGCCGTGGAGATGGAAGCGGCAGCCCTCTACGCTTTTGCTCAAGCTCGCCAAAAGGCAGTGGTTTGTTTTGCGCACGTAACCAATCAAATGGGAAACGTCGAGGTTGATTTTGAAAAAGGCGAATCTAATGGCAGTCGCGACGCGTTGGAGTTGATTGCCCCCACGGCTAAAGAATTTGCGTCGGCAAATAAGCCTTTCAATGGAGAGATACCATGAGTCAGCCAGACGATGTTCACCGAAAGCGGACCCCACGCCTCCGGAATGCCGAGTCTCACCTCGTCACCCCCCAAGCCCCCTCGGCGATTGCCCGTTATACCCCCACCGCTCATCACCACCGATAATCCGCCGCAGAGTCATATCGTCATAGGACTCGACGATTTCCTTCGGCACTTCACCGCCGTGCCAAACCTCAAACCACGGCGGCACGAAGGCATAGAACATGACATACCGCTTTTTCTCGCTCAAGATCGGTACCGCCGTGTGCATCAGCGTCTCCGGAAAATAAACCACGCTGCCCCGTGGCGCTTCAATCTGGGCGACCGGACACTGCCGCAGCTCCGATATTCCCGCCCCCTCAAGCTTGTGGGAGCCCTCCAGTACCATCGTGCCACCGTCGTCCGGCCCGATATCCGTGACAGGCACCATGCAATTGATCAAGATACAATTAGCCAGGCTAGGCTCGTCGTCGTCAACGAATGTCCCCCACTTCGGTCGCATATCCCGATGCCATGCCAGCCTGTCGATATCCATGAGCGCCTGACGGTTTGTGTGGCGTTCAAGGTGCGGTTCCTTGATGATCATCCACGTGAACCTGTGGCGCAGTTCCGTGCCCATAAGCTGCCTGCAACCCTCAATCATCGTCGGGTGCAGAAAGCAGTCGCGGAAAACCTGCTGGTGATTAATAAGGCCAAAATTGATGTCGAGATCGATCTCCCGATAGCTAAGGCTGTAAGATAAGCAGTACTATAAGTCCCGCATCGCCTACAAGTCAAACTATCGAACAAGACCCCACCCGCGGCTTGATCCCCAGCCCCAGACAACAAAGGTTCCCCAGTCATTCGCAAGCGGAGAGGGTGGCCGCGCTGGGTCTTTTTAAGGGCAGGGAGGTGGCTTAGGGCCTGGCCGAGAGCGGTCGGGGGAATCGTCGTGATATCGAGCCGAGGAGCGACAGCCGGGGGACTTTAAAAATACCCGGCGCGGTCAACCCGCAGCCCCTTCGTTATTCCCTCTTTTCTATTTTGTGGTATAATTAATAGTCAGGACAACAAGACACAGCCCAGAATCTCGAATCGTTTGCAGCAACCAACGTGCTGTATCGCATCACAATATCGACTTTGCGCCTGCGGGCGGCAGGCCAGTTTAGCGCGCTCAAGGGGGTGACGGTAAGATGAGATTAGGACCGACAAGTCGCACGGGGTGGTTTGTGGCGGTGGCGATCGTCGCGGCCGCCGGGGCGTCTGCCGCGGCGCAGCTGGCGCCCCGGGAAGCCCTCGGCGTGCCCGTACCCGCAGACATGCCACGCCTGGTGCCGTCGGTCAATGACAAGAGCGCAGAAGGCAAGCTCTTCATCGGCACCAACTCGGGGCCTGGCTATCTGCTGGTCTTTGAAAACGACGGCACCCCCTACTTCTACCGCCAACTCGCATCGCCTACCTACGACTTCAAAATTCAGCCGGCCGGCGTATTGAGCTACTGGGAGGGGCCGCCCCTAAACGGCTGGGTGACGCTGGACCACGCGTTTGCCCCTATCGATACGCTGCGCGGCACCAGCCAGTACGAGACCAACCACCACGGCTTCCAGCTGCTGCCCGACGGCCATGCGCTGTTTATCGTCGACGAGAAACGGCAGAGGGACATGAGCGAAGTGGTCTACGGCGGATATCCAGACGCCGTGATCCTGGGGCAGCACGTGCAGGAACTCGACGCCGACGGCAACCTGGTGATGGAGTGGCGCAGCTGGGACCACTTCGAGATCACGGACACATGGCAACGCCTGACGTCCGCCAACATCGACTACGTGCATATGAACTCGGTGGGCGTCGACTTCGACGGGCACATTATAGTCTCTAGCCGCCACTTGAACGAATGCACCAAGTTCCACCGGCAGACGGGCGAGATCATCTGGCGGCTCGGCGGCAAAAACAATCAGTTTGAATTCGTCAACGATCCCGGCATGTTTTCTACCCAGCACGACTTCCGCGCCGTGCCCGGCAAGCCGCACCACTACACGCTCTTCGACAACGGGGTGCAGCACGAGCCGCCGCGCTCGCGCGCCGTGGAGTATCGTCTCGACCTCAACGCCGGCACGGCGGAAAAGGTATGGGAGTACGTTCCCGAGCCCTTTATACTATCGGGCACGATGGGCAGTGTCCAGCGTCTGCCCAACAGCAATACGCTGATCAACTGGGCGCATCCGGGGCTGCCCAAAGTCACCGAAGTCGATCCGTCCGGATCCGTCGTCTACGAAGCCGATCTCGACGACAGCCCCAAGGTGTACCGGGCCTTCCGTTTCCCGCTTGCCGCGGTCGCCCCGGCCCCGCACCTGACGGTCGAACCCGGGCCGGAAGGTGTGCATCTGGTCTTCGAGCGTTTTGGCGCGACCGATGTCGATCACTATCGGGTCTACGGCGGCGACGGGCGGCGGGCGGGCGACCTGATCGCCACGACCAAAGAGCGCTCAATATTCCTCGCGCCGTCCGACCTGTCGGCCTCGGCTCTATACTCGATCAAGGTCACGGCCATCGACGAGCAGGGGCGCGAGAGCGCCGAGTCCGCCTTGCACACCTTCGTCAACCACTTCCCCGGGCGCGGCGGCAACCAGATCGTCAACGGAAGCTTTTCCGGCGGTACAGACAACTGGCAGCTGTCGGTCAATGATCCGGCGCGCGCGCAGGTAATAGAACATCCCGAGGGCGGTCTGGCCGTAGAGATCGAGCAGGGCAGCGAAAGCCCCTGGCACGTCACCCTAGAGCAGGAGTCGCTGGGACTGGAGCGCGACGGCGAATACGAGCTTCGTTTTGTGGCCAGCGCCGAGACGGATTATATCATGGAAGTCAGCATCGCGGGACCGTGTCCACCCTGCGTGCACTACACCGATATGGGCTACTTGCTGCTCGGCCCACAGCCCGAACGTTTCGCGCACCGTTTTACTATGGAAAAGACGACCACCTTCAGCGCCGAGCTGCACATGCTGCTGGGCTCCGCCGCCACTACGGTATACGTGGATTCGGTGTCGCTTCGACGGCTGGATCAGCAGCCGACTTCGGTCACCGGGCCCAGTGCGCCTGCTGACGCGCCCGGATTCGAAGTGGCGCCGGCCTACCCGAACCCGTTCAACGGCAGCACGCGCCTCGCCTTCGCGCTGCCGGAAGCCAGCCTGGTTAACCTGGCGGTCTACAATATGCTCGGGCAGCTATCGTTGCGCTTGCCCGAGCAACGCTTTTCCGCCGGCCGCCACGAAATTCGGCTCGATAAGCAACTCGGCGGGTCGGGCGTTTACCTATTGCGCCTAGAGGCGCAATCCGAGTCCGGAGCCAAGTTCGTTGCTACGCGGCGAACACTGATGCTCCATTGATACACGCAATGCTCATTCTTGCCACTACGATCCGCAAAGGAATTTCAATGAAAATGCTGCTTATCACCCTATTGGCACTGACCGCTCACACCGCGACAGCGCAGCTACCTGCCGACTTCCCCCCGGTCCGCACTGAGGTATTGGGAGAGACCGCCCCAGGCTTCATCTTTCTCAACGTGGCGCAGCGCCACGACGATATTGGCTTCTATATCATGATGCTGAACAACGACGGTACGCCGTTTTTCTTTAAGGATCTGGTCACCGACTATTCGTCTGACTTCAAGGTGCAACCCAATGGTAATCTATCATACGCACAATTCCTCAACCACTACACCTTCACCGGCGGCGGCGATGCGGAGCACGTCGTGCTCGGCCCTGACTTCGAAGTCGTAGATACGTGGCGGATGAAAAATGGCTATACGGCCGAGTCACACGACTTCGTGCTTTTGCCCAACGGTCATGCCCTGATGATCAGCTACCATCTGGAGCCCAGGGATCTGAGCCACCTCGGCGGGCATCCGCGGGCAATGGTCGCCGCCTCCATCATCCAGGAGCAGGACAGCGACCGCAATGTGGTGTTCGAATGGCGTTCCGCCGACCACTTCGAGCTGACCGATGCCGTCGTGGACAATTTCGCGCGCGCCGCGTTCGATCCTGTCCACGTCAATTCCGTCGCGCTCGACCACGACGGGCATCTGCTTGCTACATTCAACAGTCTATCGGAGTTGACCAAGATCAACCGCCAGACCGGCGAGATCATCTGGCGTTTCGGCGGCAAGAACAACCAATTCACTTTTGAGGGGATTGAGCCGTCGCAACACGCGCGCGGGCTGCACCATATCTCACGCCTCGACAACGGCAATATCCTATTCTACGACAATACGCCCGTGCGCACCGAGCAGACCGCGCGGGCCGTCGAGTACCAGCTCGACGAAGAACGCATGGTGGCCACGCTGGTATGGCAGCACATTCCTGACGAGCCCGTGCTAGGCAATTTTCGCGGCAGCGCGCAACGCCTGCCCAACGGCAATACCCTTATCGGCTGGGGCACCGCCAGCAACCGGGGTGGGCCGGTCGCCACCGAAGTCAACGCGGACGGCGAAGAGGTCTTCCGCCTGTGGTTCGACATCGAAGGGATGTCGAGCTATCGCGCGTTGCGCTTCCCCTACCCACCCACAGCGGCGGCGGTCACTACCGAGTTCGAGCTGCTTACCGACAATATCTACGCCTTCACCCAGGACGGAGTAGCTGTGGGCGCCGAGCTGCGCCTGGGCGAGCTAAGCGGCGATGGTTACAACGAGGCCACCCTGTCGCGTTACGACTACGCCCCGGCGGCGCCCCGGTTCTTCGGCAAGGCGCCGCTAGTGCGGCCCATGCGTTTCGTGCTCGCACAACAGGGCCTCCAGGATTTCTCCGGCGAGCTGCGTTTCGACGCCGCCGCGTTGGCGATCCCCAGGCCAGAAGAGGCCGTAGTGCTGCATCGCCGCGTGGAGGGTAGCGGGCTGTTCCTGCCCTTGGCCACCAGCCACAACGCCGTGACCAACCGCCTCGTCGCACAGATATCGCAGCCCGGCGAGTTCATCATCGGCCACCCGGACCTGCTCTCGCTCGCGCTGACACCCATATTGGTCGAGCCCGTAGACCGTGCTAGCCTCAACCAGGCCTTGCCCGTCCTGCTGCGCTGGACGCCGCGCGGCTACGTGCGCGACTACGCCCTGCAGGTAGCCCGCGACCGCGAGTTCACCGACTTGCTCGTCGATGCGACAGCCCTGCCTGAAGCCCTGTTTACCCTGGAAGACGTAGACGATCAGACGCAGTACTACTGGCGTGTTCGCGTCAGCAACGACGCCGGTGACAGCGACTGGTCCCCGGTGAACAGCTTCACCACAGCCGCCCCGTCCATGGCGCTGGTTACCCCACAGGCGGGCGCCCAGTTGCAGCGCGGCCTAGAACACTTCGTGTATTGGGACACCAACATCGACAGCGACGTAGCCGTCGAGCTGTACCGCGGGGATGCGCTGGTCGCAGTGCTCGACACCATGCCTGCCTTTAGCGCACTGAACTGGGAGATCGACCCGAATCTGCCCATAGGCAGCGATTATTCGATCCGCCTGATAGGCCTCACCAATGGCCTAACGGCCGCCCTGGCGGGCACCTTCGCGGTCATCGACACCGTAGCGACGGCGGTTCTCGGCGCAGAAAGTCTGCCGGCCAACTTCTCACTCGCACCCAACTACCCCAACCCATTCAACTCGTCTACGACAATCGCCTACCAGCTGCCGACACGGGCGCAGGTAGCCCTAGAAATCCACAGCCTGCTCGGACAACGCGTACGTCACCTGGTCGAGCAAGTGCAGGTAGCCGGTCACCACGCGGTTACCTGGGATGGCAAGGACGATGCGGGCCGGGCCGTGGCCAGCGGAGTCTATCTGTACAGGCTCAGCACCGGCCGCTATGACCTAACACGCACGATGGTGCTGGCCAAGTAGGCTTGAGGAATGGCCCGCCCAGAGCAAGAGCTTGCTCCAGCGTTTCCGCGAGCAACTGTCCAAGGGCAGAATATTATAGGTAGAGGCCGGAGGAGTGGTCGCGACGGCCCGGGAGACCTTAAAATACCCACCGTGGTCACCCCAGTATCCCTCGCCTGCAGACGCAGACTGCACAAACCTACTCTGGTCTAAAACGCTTAAGTCGCGCCTTGAAGACAACCCATTCTATCAACAGGTCTTTGTATTGCAGTTTGAACTCCAGCGTATCTTTTCGCTCAGCGTGCTGTCGTTCAAACTCGGCATAACGGTCCCTAATCGTCGCGCCCGGGTACGCTGCCAATAGTCGGTTAATGCGCGCTTTTTGCGATTGTACTTTGGCGACGAGATCGTCGCGCCCACCGCATTGAGTCCGTGGAATGCGTTTGTGCTAAGACTCATCATGGCAAGACTCCCGTCTATCTCGTTCGTGACATAGTCGGGGTTGCGAGAGATGGTGCTTTGTAAAGTTACCGACATAAGAATACCCCCATGACGAGTAGTGGCCGATCGCGCCGTGTCCTGATACGTCCGCCGCGTACACCTTCCCACTGGTGTCTATTCCACCCTTATTGTACTTTCATAAAATAACTTCACCAATATACACCGAAAAGGACACCATGGGTAAAGAACAGCTCTCCCCCGCGCTCTTTATCGGCGTGCAGGGCGAGGATATCATCTCCTTCGGCTCCGGCCAACCCGACCTGCCGCCGCCGGACGCCGTCTACAAGATCCTACCCGACTACCGCGACTTCAAATACGGCCTGATCCAGGGCACCAGCGAGTTGCGCCAGGCCCTATCCCGCCAATATCCCAGCTCCACGGCCGACAGCTTCGTTGTCACCAACGGCGCCTCCGAAGCGCTCGACCTGGTCTTGCGCGCCATCGCCCGCCGCGGCGATCCGCAAAAAAATAAAGTGCTTCTAGCGCGCCCCTACTACTATTCCTACCCGCACATCGTACGTTTCGCCGGCATGGAGCCGGTCTACACCGACGCCATCGACGGGCGCATCGACTTTGACGATTTCGCCGCCAAAGTGCCAGACTGCAAGGCCGTCATCATCAACTCGCCCTCCAATCCCACCGGCAGGGTCGAGGCCATCGACACGCTGAAAAAAATCGAGGCCATCACCAGCGAACTGGGCGTCTACGTACTTTCGGACGAGGTCTATAAAGACCTGATCTACGTGCGCGAAAACTACCTGATCGCCGGCCCGCATGTCGTCACGATCAACTCCTTCTCCAAGACCTTCGCCATGTGCGGCTTCCGCGTCGGCTATCTGTGGTCGCTCGACCAAGAACTCGTGCAGGAGACGATCGCGATCAAGACGCACACCTCCATGAACACCAATATCCTCGGCCAGGAAATGGCCCTGGCGGCGACAAGCGTGCCTGTCTCCTTTATCGAAGAACAGCTCGAAGTCTGGCGCCAGCGCCGCGACCTGATCTACCAAGGCTTGCTCGATCTGGGGTTGGAGTTATGGAAACCCGAAGGCGCCTTCTACGTCATGCCCAAAGTGGAAGATCCCGAAGACTTCGTCTGGGATCTCTACGAGCGCTACAATACCATCACCTACTTGGGCGAGTGGTTCGGGGCGCCGGACCGGGTGCGGCTTTCCTACGCGCTCGACGTCGACAAGATCGAAGAAGGGCTGCAGCGCATCGGCCAGTATCTGAAATCGCGCTGAGCGGTCACCGGGGCGTACTGCGCCCCAACTAGCTGATTATTCCTCGGGGAATTTTACCATTCGCTGTTGCAGAATATCGTTGTCCGTGCTGCGAATAGCGAGTGTCATCTGTCACTGCGGCCATGCGATCTCAACCGTGCCGAAATTCTCATCGAACACGCCCTTACCTAGCTGCTATAGGGTTGCCGTCTTTTCCATCTCAACTCTTCGCTGTCCCGTTATGGGGAGATTCAATGAAGACGGCGTCAGTTCAAGCAAAGATGTTCCAGTCCCTTTCGCTATCTGGTAAAACAGGTGAAGTGTCGGTCCCCGGCAGTAAAGTGACACCGTTGACCTCATTGAGTAACGCGAGCTGCTGCTCGTTGCTCCCTTGGAAATAAATACCAACCTTCGTGCTCCCCGTTTCCTTCTACTACCTGTACCGATCAAACGATCAACCTGATATCGGCGGTCTCCCTGAGTTTATCTCCCAACCACTGCCATTAGCGTACCGCAGCAGGCAATGCACGCCGGAAACAATGTGTTTGAGGTCGCGGTGCGCTGACGCTTATGCGCTTCGAGTTCGCCGATGCGCTCGTGGCGCCCATCCAGTTTTGCCCGCAAGAGCGCCACTTCCCAGCGCAACCCAACCAACTCCTCAATGAGCTTGTTCCTTCTGCTTTTGCTCGTCAGCCATGGCTCAAAGTCCTTGATTGAGTTTTCCGATTGCCTCGATCTTATCGTCGCCTAGATATCCGTAGCGGTTGATCCACATCCCGTCCACCTCGCTATTAGCCACCAGGCGAAAGCGCCGCATAAAATCGTCCAACGGCCCATAGCCGTGCACCAAGGGCGTGACCGCCATGCCTTCGCCCGCCGCCGCCTGCACCTGGGCGATCTTGCGCAGTTGGCACCCGTCGGGCACCGGATGCGGCTCGTCGTTGTCGGGGTAGCCGTAGTCGTCCAGGCCTTTCGCGTCAATCTCATCTCCCAAATCAAAGAGCTGCGCCAAGGTGCGCACCAGCAACGTCTCATCGAGCCCGTCGTTGCGCTCCAGCAATACTCGCCCCCAAAACTCGACCATCGCCGACCAGTGCATGGTGTAGAGCTTGGGCGAGGCCGCATCGCAAAAGCGAGCCGCACCGGCAAAATCAAAACCGGTGAACAAGGTCAGTGGCGGCATAAAGGCATTCGCCGAAAGTTTTTTGTCCTCGCCACCGTAGGCCGTCAGCGCCGCGCGCCACTCGCGCAACAAATCCACCGAAAGCGCCGACTTCAACCGCAGCCACTGCGCCACGCCCGGCGCGTCGCGCAGGCCGTTGACTAACGCGAAGCGACCGCGCTCCGGGCTGGCCCAATCCGCCAAGTGCTCGTTCTTCAAGCCACCGTGTAAAAAATCGTAGAACCGCGCGGCCCCCTCTTGCATCGGGCCAAAGTCAAAACCGCGCTCCTCTGCCCAAACGCGCACATGCGGACCAAAATCCTGGAAGGCCTCGTCGAGTTTGTAGCAAGGATATTCGGGCCAGTCGGGTCGCAGTCCGCTGATTTGCGGATAGGCATTAAACAGATCGCGCACATACGCGCGGATATACGAACGGATCGCCGGGCTGGCCAAACTCCCGGACTCGGCCATGCGATTGTGCGGCAACTCGCCATTGGGCAGGCGCGGCATATCCTCTTCGCGCAGCCCCGGCGGCCGGGTCGCGTCAACCTGGAAATACACTTCCATACCCCGTGCCAATGCGCCGTCGACAAATTCACCGATGATATGCCCGTGCTCTTTTGTCAGGTCATTAGCTTTGCGCGGGGCGTAGGGCGTGTCGCGATAAAACTCCTCTTCGGGTTGGTAACTGGCGCCGCTGCGCACCCACAATCCGCGTTTACCCCACAGCGGCCGGTCAAAGAGCCGCGGGCTGCTGCCGGCGTCCGTCGGCGGTTGGTAAGAGCCTTCTCCCTCATCGCTGGGCGCGGTCACCGTCGGGTTACAAGCCACGGCAGTGGCTCCACACCTTTCCAAATTGTCGAGCACGCCCTCGACGCCTTCATTGAGAATAAAATCACCGAGTACTGTAATGCCCAAAAAGCGCTGCATGGTCTTTTCTCCTAATAAAATGAAATAAGCGGTCCTTTTATAACACAGGGGCCAGAAAGTGTCAAACTCCGCAAAGACTTGGCGCGGTACGGGACGGTGTTTATGTTGAGCAGGGCCTAGTTTAACAAAGGACGGACCATGGCCAAAAACATCCACCGCGCCCTTTTCATCGGCAATAGTTTCACCGCCCGTAACAACCTGCCCGAGTTGGTGGCGCAATTGACTTCCGCCGGCAATAAAGGCGTGCTCGAACACGAGTTGATCAGCGTCAACGGCGCTCCCCTGCGTAGCCACCTCAATAAGGGCGAGGCGCAACAACGCATGCAGGCGACGCGGCGAGATTATGTCGTATTGCAGGAACAGAGCACCTTGCCGGTCAAAAACCCTGCGCGCACCGCGGAGAATATCCGCGATTTCGATGCCGCCATTAAAGAAGCCGGGGCGCAGACCGTGCTCTATATGACCTGGGCGCGCCAGAACGCCCCAGCAACGCAAGAGACCTTGAGCGAAACCTATACGCAAGCGGGACGCGAGTTGGCAGCAACCGTTGTGCCCGCGGGCCTAGCCTGGCAACACTGCCTGGCAACGCATGCCGATATCGTCCTGCACGACAAGGATCTGAGCCACCCGAACCTCGCCGGTTCCTATCTGGCCGCCTGCACCTTTTACGCGACGCTCTTTATCGGCCGGTCCAGGACCATACCCGCGATTGATATCAACCTAGAGGACAGCACCGTTAAGGCGCTGCAGGGGGCCGCTCTGCAAACCGTGCGCGCCTACAAAAAGAAAGGCGCGTGAATTGATCAATATGGGCGCTTGTACCGCTGTAATTGACGACGGCAAGATCCTGCTCACCAAACGCGAGGACTTCGAAGTCTGGTGCCTGCCGGGCGGAGCGGTCGAGGACGGCGAATCTATGGCCCAGGCCGCCGTGCGCGAGACCTTGGAGGAGACCGGCCTGCACGTCGAGCTATCGTATCTGATTGGCCTGTACCACCGACAGCACAGTTGGAATGGCCGCGCCATACACGCGTCCTGTTTCGCCGCGCGTTCGGTGGGCGGCCAATTGCAAGGCCAGGTAGAAGAGGTGCTGGAGTTGCGTTATTTCGCGCCGGACGAAATACCCTCGGCGCTCTTGTCCGGGCACGGCCAACGCATAAGGGATGCCCTTTCCGGCGCCTGCGGACTGGCCCGTTCACATAACACGCCGCCGCCCTTCGACAAACCGCTGACCCGCCAAGAGCTCTATGCTATGCGCGACCAGTCCGGCCTGCCCAAGGCAGAGTTCTACGCCCAACACTTTGCACAACCCGGCGATGAACCCTTAGAAATCACAAAGCCCAGACATTCCCCGTGACCCGCGTCGCCTTTTTTGACCATCCGCATTCTCGGCGCCTTATAACGCCGGACTGATCACCACCATACAGAGGAGATCCACCCGATGAGCGAATTCCTAGGTCAGTATTATCTATGGCTCAAAGCCATCCACATTATCTTCATCATATCCTGGATGGTCGGCATGCTCTACCTGCCCCGCCTCTACGTCTACCATACCCAGGTCACCCCCGGTTCCGAAGCCGACGAGACCTTCAAGATCATGGAGCGCAAGCTGCTCAGGTTCATTATGAACCCAGCGATGATCATCTCCTTTATCACCGGCATCCTACTGATCATCACCACCGGCGCCGGTGGCCCCGGCACCGGCTACTGGATGCACGCCAAGCTGGTCCTAGTCCTCGCCATGGGCGCGGTGCACGGTATGCTCTCTGCGCAACGCAAAGCTTTCGAACGCGGCGACAACCAAAAGAGCGAGAAGTATTTCCGCGTCCTCAACGAAGCGCCGACCGTGTTGATGATCGCCATCGTGTTCTTAGTCGTGGTGAAGTTTGTCTAAGGTACTTACTTTTCTGATATGATTGGCGTATACAATCCTGCAGCTTGGCGGTACCTTGAAAGCAAATATCTCGAGCCGGACGGCCCAATAGCGATCCGTTGATACTCTTGTTTCTATCGCCAACATAGATGGCCATGTATTCTGAGCAGCGTTCGGCGTTTCGCAGTAGTTTCCGGGGGCTAAGACCTTGATCCGTAGCCACGCCGGCGGGACTCATACACAACTAAGGAGAGATCATGCATACTCGTTTTGTGTTAACACTGCTTCTGTCCACCACCATCATGACCGTGGCAGTCGGTGCCGAACCACTAGCCTGGAAAAAAGGACAGGGATGGGGATGGGTCTGGGGCGAAAACGACCAAGTTGGATCGCTAAACGAAATCACCCCGACTAGCGTTCTATCGGCTCTATCGCTTGTCCAACAGGGAGAGATACGCGATCTCGGAATCCTTTATAGCCGAGAATCCTACAAATGGCCTGGTCACTCACCTGGAGAGATCATGACTTTTCGCTCGCCGAACGGGGTTAGACAGCAAGGGGATTTACCCCCTTTTCTTCCAACGCACGAGAACAACGCCTCAGGTACCGCTTTTCACTCGTGTGCGCTATTTATCAGCGACAATGTCGCAACTCAAATTGATGGACTCGCGCATATAGTCGTCGGCGAAGACCGCCACTGGTACAATGGCTTTGCTGAGGACGATTGGGGCGGTGATTGGGGGGTGCGTAAGAGCGGTGCTGAAACCATTCCGCCCATCATCGCTCGCGGCATATTAATCGATGTTGCAGGTTTCAAGGGGGTGGATGCACTTCCGTCTAAGTACACCATCACAACCGAAGACTTACAGGGCGCCCTGAAGCGGCAAAATACCGAACTGCAGTTTGGCGACGTGGTACTAATCCGCACCGGTGTGTTGCGCTATTGGGCAGAGACAGGCTCCGATCACAAAAAACTGGACGAGCATGATTCTGCGGGAATACAGTTGCCGGCCGCCCGCTGGTTAGTGGAGCAACAAGGCGCCATAATGATCGGCTCGGACACTTCCGGATTAGAGCAATACCAGAGCTTGCCCGAAGGAGCGACCAGCCCTACTCCAGTACATGAGTACCTCTTGGTAGAGCAGGGTGTGCACATCGGCGAGTTTCACTACCTGGAGGATTTGGCGCGCGAAAACGTCTATGAATTCACCTACATGGCTACCACCAACAAAATCAAGGGTGCGACCGCGGGTTTTACCATGCGCCCACTAGCCATCTATTAGTCCGCACAGCAAGAAAAAATGCTCGCATGGAAGACTTTATACCCCATTGGTTGCTGGCCGGCTATCGCTTTGTTCTATGTCCTCCTCTTTTGCTTGGTGGACAACGGATAGACTTTGCTCGTTATGCTAATCGCTTGAACCCGTTTTGCTGGCAGCATGAATCTCTGCTGCATTCGGGCATCGTGGTCCGAACCCACCTTTGAGCGATACAATCTCCGGACGACTCGTCGAACTACTTCGTCCGGAAGTCCTCGCCGCCTTCGATCGGACCTTTTTCGAGCGCGAAGGCTACTGGGTCTGGGAGGGTATTCTCACCGACGCCGGCCGCGCGCAGTGGAAGAAGAGCCTGCAAAAAATCCAGGCGATGAACGACGCCGTCGTCACCGGCACCGACTGGTCTTCCATCGACTACAAAAGCCGCGGCATAGCCGAACCCGATCCGGGGAAGATTTCCGCGGAATTTTTGCAATCGTGTTGCGGTGGTTCGGAGCAGATGGCCTTTCAACCGCAAGGCTTCCGCGATTATATGTATCAACAAGGCCTCTTCGACCCCGCCTTGGCCCCCGACGGTTTTACCTGGCAGGGCATGATGCCCGAGTATTTTCCGCTGGCCTACGACGACTTCATACTCGACATCGCCACCGCTCATCCGCAGATGATGCAAGTCATCAGTAAACTGCTCGGCAAGCGCTTCCTTATCGACCACGTGCTAACACTCAACCGCACGCCCGGCTCGCGCGGCCGACGCTGGCACGCGCACCCCTATCGCAACAAGGGCCAACGCGAAATCGAAGACCCCATCGGCAGCGGCCAATCGCTGACCACCGAATTCTTCCCGCACCAATGCGTGCGCACCCTGTGTTATCCCGAGGGCATGGGTGCCGCAGACGGCGGCGGCGAGCTGTCGGTCATGCCCGGCGCCCACCTCTACCGCATTCCCTATCTGTGGGACGGCGCCCGCACCGAGTACAGCGAGCAGATCCAAGCCGGCTGGATGGCCGACAAAATTCACGCCTTCACCGACGAACCACTACAGATCAAACATCTGTCGCTGCCGCCGGGCAGCATGGTCTCCTTCGTGCACCACATGCCACACCACGTCGGCCACCGCGCCCCCGACGCACCGACCCGCTGGGGCCTACTAATGGCCTATCGCACCCCGGACCCCGACGAGCAACCCACCCGATGGAACGAAGGAGCGCCCGCACACTGGGTCGAACGCAGGGTGGAATCCGGCCAACTCACCGCAAATATGCGCCGCGTCTTCGCAGGCGACACACCCTTATGAACAAACACGAGCCTAGGTTACCTTCTTAACTTACTCACCAATCATTCCACTAAAGTTTCCGAGGTCCGATCTGGGTGTGCGATGCAGGATGTTTTTCAGGGCGGGGTAGGGAGAGTGATCGCGCAGGCGATCCGAGGGCCGAGGGCCCGGGGGCCTAAAAACACCCGGAGGCGCACACCCAGATCGGATCCGACGCACTCCGCCAACGGACCGCACGCATCAACACCGACCTAAGGACCAACATGCCCGCAAACCGCCATAAAATATCCTACGAAGTCCTAAACCGCCACGAGGCCCTGCACTACCCACCCGAATTCGAAGTGCACGCCACCCCCGAAGAACTACAGGATTTCGCCGCCTCAGGCTATCTCATCCGCGAGCAACTTTTCCAAGGCAAGGCGCTCTCGCGCCTACAAGAGGCGACCGACAGACTCGACGATGCCGAGGGGGACCGCCACCGCAAGCATCGGCCCAAGGACCGCTCCTGGGGCATCATCCTACGTCACCTAATGGACAAAGACCCGGTATTTCTCGAATTGCTAAAGTATCCTCCCGTACTCTCAGTCTGCCGGGCAATGATGGGACCATTAGTCCGGCTGCGCGGCCTGACCGCCCGCATCAGCTTTCCCGGCGCCGAAGTACAAGAAACGAACTGGCACCAGCATATGCGCGTCGTCAGCAAGCCGCTACCGCCCTGGTTTTCGCAGCCGCACGCCATCGATGCGCTGATCTATCTCGACGACATCAACGACGACACCGGCCCGGTCTGCGTCGTACCCGGCTCGCACACCTGGCTCGACCGCCATCCCGACCACCAGATTTTCGCATCGATCGAAGGCGAAAAGGTCTTGCGCGTTCCCGCCGGCAGCGTAGTTATGATCCACGGCAACCTCTGGCACCGGGCCATGCCGACCTTGCGCAAAAAACGGCGCATGCTAATTCTGGGATATACCCCAACCTGGTTGCGCAAATCCCCGCACGGCGGGCCACCGCCCGCCGACGGGCTGACCGCGGAACTCTTACAGGACTGCGACGAAGAAACAAAAGAGCTACTCGGCATCGGCGGTTATTCGTAGAACACCCAAAATCTCCACCCCTCCGGCGTCTCACGAATCCCCGCAGCCCCCGCACCGACACTAGCCTGCATACGTTTCAACGGAAATTCCCAAAGGAGCACATACCATGCAACGCATCGACGCCCACCTGCACTACGCCGGCGATCACACCGACGACCGCGCCCTGCTCGAACAACTCGGGCTCAAGCTCTTCAACATCAGCGTCGCCACCCCCGACGAGGCCAAGTGGCGCGCCCGCACCGACCGCTGGAAAACGCTAGCCGCACAAGACCCTGCCCACTACGCCTGGTGTGCCGGCTTCGACTTACCGCGCTGCGACGATCCCAACTATTTCGATACCGTACTGACCGGCCTCGCGCAAGACTTTGACAGCGGAGCCGTAGGTTGCAAAATCTGGAAGAATATCGGCATGGAGGTCAAAAAACCCGACGGCTCTTTCATGATGGTCGACGACCCCTATTTCGACCCCGTCTACGACTTTCTCGAAAAGCGCGATATTTCGCTGCTGCTACATATCGGCGAGCCGCTGGCCTGCTGGCAACCCTTAGAAGATCCGCAAAATCCGCACTACAACTACTACTCGCAAAACCCCCAATGGCATATGCACGGTCGGCAGGATTTCCCCTCCCACGCGCAAATCATCGCCGCCCGCGACCGCTTAGTTGCCAAACGCCCCGGTCTACGCATTATCGGCGCGCACCTGGCCAGCCTCGAATACGACGTCGCAGAAATCGCCAAACGCCTCGACCAGTTCCCCAACTTCGCCGTCGACACTTCGGCCCGCCAACTCGACCTAGCCTGTCAGGATTCGGCTATCGTACGCCAATTTATCGAGACCTACCGCGACCGTATCCTCTACGGCTCCGACATGGTCTACAACGAATTCAGCTCAACTCTTACCGCGAGCGAACGACAAGAACGCCTCACTGCCGTCGAAGCCCGCTGGCAGATGGAATTCGCCTACTATGAATCGAAAGATATGGTCGACGTGCGCGGACGGGCCGTGCAGGGTTTAGGCCTCGCAAACGACGTGCTCGAAGACCTCTACTTACGCAACGCCCAGCGTTGGTATCCCGGTTTGTGAACCACATGAGTCTAGTCGGAAAAGTAGGTCACTAGTTCTGCTTTCAAGTAGCCCGTTCACCGACACCATCCCAGGAGCAACACATGTCAGCAGGAAAATTAACAGGCAAAACGGCCATCGTAACCGGTGGCGCACAAGGAATCGGCGGCGGCATCGCGCGGCAATTGGCCGCCGACGGTGCACAAGTCCTTATCGTCGACATCAATGAGGAAGTCGCCAACGCCAACGCCGAACACATCCGCGCTGCGGGCGGCACCGTCTCCTGTATGCTCGGCGATGTAGTACAGGAAGAAGTCGCCAACGCCATGGTAGCACGCGCCGTCGAAGAATACGGGCGGCTCGATATTCTAGTGCAGAACGCCTTTAGCGGCGCCGGTGGTCGCGGCAGCGCCGTCGATATCGAACCCGCCGATTGGCGGGCGGGCTTGGCGTCCTTAGTAGACGCCCTGTATCTAGGCGCACGCGCCGCGATCCCAGCGATAGAGGCTTCGGGCGCACCCGTGGGCCGGCCGGCCACCGAAGTCGGCCGCATCGTCAATATCTCCTCGGCGCACGGGCTGATGCAGGCGGCCGGATGGATGGTCTACGAGGTCGGCAAGACGGCGGTTATCGGCCTGACCCGGCAACTCGCGGTCGAATACGGTCCGGTAGGGATCACCGTCAATGCCATCGCCCCGGGCCATATCCTCACCGAAAACCTGGAGAAATTGTGGGCCGCCGAAGGCAATGACAAAGGCCGCCGGCTCTTCGAACTGCAATACCCGGTCCGCCGAATGGGCAAACCCGAAGACATCGCCACAGCCGTCGCCTTCCTCTGCGCGCCCGAGGCGTCTTTTATTACCGGCGTGGTCTTGCCGGTAGACGGCGGCCACACGATCCAGTTGCAGGAGAATCTCGTGATGGACCTCAAGGACTATATCGTCGAAAACCCCGATCTGCGCACCTACTTTGACGTTCCCGGTGCCGGCGTGCCGCGACACTAGGACCGGGTCTACTAAGCGCGCAACAGCTCACCATAAAACCCTTCAAGAGCGAAAACCAAGAAGCCGGCAAACACTGGGGCTGACAGAAGACCAGGCGTAGATCGCGCAAATACTGGAGGCTAGAGCGTACAACTATCGCTTCGACGATATTATTGCCATTATAGAAGGGATATCGCTCAAACGTTAAAGAAGACAGCGTGCGATTATCGTTAGTAACAAGATTATTGCCCCTACAGAGGAGACACATCACCATTGAATTCGCTATTTCGACTAAACAAACCGTCCGCCACCGACCTCGACTCCTTCCACAACGACGGCTATATCTTCTTTCCCGCAGTCTTCAAAGAAGAGGGGCGGGAAAAGTTAGTCGACGAAATCCATAATAATGGCGATGGGCGCGATTATATCGACACGCGCGAAAACACAGCCGGACAATCGGCCCCGACTACCACTACTGCCACTCCGCACTCAACCTCGCTCCACGCGGCATCGACGCGATACCCTACCACCAAGATCATCACCACTGGAAGCACGAAAATCCCATCAACCACGCCGAACGCGACAAATACTATATCCAAATACTCTATTATCCCAACGGCTTCAAACGCGGCGACCGCAACCTCAAGGTAATCTCCGGCAGCCACCTCGTCGCACCGACCGCAGAAGCCACGCCCGAACGCATGCTGGCGGGCGACTACGACGCTGAAGCCGGGCGCAAATTAGAGGAGCGGCGGCTCGAAGTTGAGCCCGGCAGCATGGTCTATATCAACGCCCGCATCTTCCACGCCGTCGAAGCCAAACCAATCGTCGCATTTTCAATATCGACATCTTCAAAGAGGCCGGGCCACCGCACCGCTACACACAGCAGATCCCGACCGAGTGGATCGAAGGTGCCAACGACTACCGCAAAAAACTCTTCCTGCGCGACGCCTATACCGACGACTGCTGGACCGCCTGAGCATGTTGGTTGAAAACGGTTCGGTTGCGGAGTCTATGAAGCGGGTAATAAGGCCCTACTATTGAAGTACATCCCCTCTCTCATAAAGACTCGGTGCCGCCAGCCGGAGGGCCGGGGAGCTGCCGCAGCGCAAAGCCTCCTAAAGGCCTACGGTTGAACTATATCGCCACACTCCCATTGCGCGCTTAGGTGGCTCCCGCTGCGTACCTCCGCAGGCGCATAGGGCCACACTTAGGTTTGCCCGAAGGCAGCCCCCCGCAGCGTGATACGCACCCCATTATTAAAAATCCCAGCCCTTCACCAGGAGCCACAAAAAATGGAAAAATTCGCCCCCCTAAACCTCACCCCCGAAGAACTTACCGAATACACCCCCGAATGGACCGGCGAACGCTTCGCGGACGGCCGCCCCAAAGTTTCCGACGCCATCATCAAACGCATGAAGAACGTCACCATTACGCAAGCCTGGGGGGTCGTCCGCAGCGGCGGTTACGAGCACCAATACGAAGGCGGTTGGCAATGCACCCACCCCGGCGGCACCCTCTGCGGCCGTGCGCTTACCGCCATGTATATGCCACGCCGCCCGGTCATGCGCCGCATTATGGAAGAAAAGGGCGAACGCTGCGGCCAGGTCGGCGACCAGATTTCCTGGCCCATCGACGCTTTGGTACAGGGCGATGTCTACGTGGCGGATGTCTACGGAAAGATTGAGCAAGGACCTGTTATCGGCGACAACCTCGCCGCTGCCATCTACGCCAACTCCGGCAATGGCGTAGTCCACGACGCGGCGGTGCGCGATCTCGAAGGCATAGAAGAACTTGAAGACTTCACCAGCTTCGTACGCGGCTGGCACCCTTCCTTCGCTTCGCCGACAATCATGCTCTCGGGCATGAACTGCCCGGTGCGTATCGGCGCGGCCACCTGCCTACCCGGTGATGTGGTCTTGGGCAAGCGCGAAGGCGTAATCTTTATCCCGCCGCATTTGGCCGAAAAAGTCGTCACAACTTCAGAAGTCATCAACTTGCGTGATATCTTCGGCAAGGAGCGCTTGAGCACAAGCACCTACACCCCCGGTCAGATCGACACGCGGTGGGTCGACGAGATCGAAGCCGACTTTTCGCGGTGGTTGGAAGATCATATCGACGAGTTGCCGGTGCCGAAAGAGACACTTCAGGATATGCTTAAAGAGCGAACGTGGTAGGCGGGAGGTGGGGAGGAGTCGTGACGACAACCCAAGGGGCGAGGAAAACACCCGTCGCGCCCGCTAACTGACCGCAGACCAGCTAGCTACAGCCCTATCTACTCTTCACAACACGCCGCGCCCTTTAGCCCGCCGCCTTTTCGCGCACCATCGCCTCCAGCGCCACGCGCGGACATATATTCTCGTGGAAATAATCGAGCAGGTGCGTCGCCAAACCGCGTAGGCACTTTTCGAGCGCCGGGTCCTGACAGGTCCCGTCCTCGGCGAAAGCGTCCTGCACGCCGGCGACCGCAACTGGCCCCGGCAATACGATCGCACCGACATGCGAGGCGACGCTGCGCAGATGTTCGAGCGCCTTGGAAGTATAATTGCCTCGCGGGCACTGCCGCGGATGGCGACGATCTGTATCTGGCCGCGTTCTTCACCCATGGAAAATATCCGTTGGAAGGAATGTATCTGCTGAATATCAAAGCGCGGCATGTTATTCGGTATCGCGCTCCAAGACCAGTGCATAGCGCCGCTCGTCGGGCACCATGTGCAAACGCAAGTGGTCCGCTTCTACCTCGAAGGAAGAGACCTCGCCGATGGGCGGATCGAAATGAACCCGCCGCACCTGGTGTTCGGGATTGAAACTGAATTCAAACGTCAGGGGCTCGTCGTAGAGCGTGTTGTCTAGCCCGTCCCCAATCGTCAGTTCAAACTGCTTGGGTGTGCCGACGCCAAAATAGCGCACAATCTGGATGTCGAGCGCATTGCGTTCCTGGATATATGCCGTTATTGCGTCGAGGTTGCCGTTCCAAAAATCCCTGCCGGCGATATAGTCGAGATCGCGTTCGAATTCTGGCAGGGGATAATAACCCCAACCCTCCGGGTTACCGATGGCGTGATAGGTCAGGATCACCCAAGCCCCTGTATTCAGCGCTCCACGCAAAATGGGTTGGAGCACATCGTGGTCGGGGATATCCGTCCCGTCCTTAGAACCCATAATCACCGAAGGAAGGAAATACCAATTGCTGGGTTCACGAATATCGTCGGGGCAAATATAATACTCGTCACGGGCAGCCGGGCGACGGATCCCACCGCGCGCGGCGATAAAGCCGGCCTGCCGATTAGCCGCCTGCGTGCCCGATAGCGTACCGGCCCAATGCGGATAGGCGTAGGTCTTGGGCTCAAAACCCCATTGCTGCATCAGTTGGAAGTTGGTGCGGAAAGCTTCATAGGCCGCTCCGAAACCATACCAATCATAATGGATATGCTCGTGTCCATGGCCAAAAAAACCGATGCCATGGGGCCGGAGTTCTTGCTGCATGCGTTGGATAATCGGATAGCGCGTGAAATGCTGGAGAGCGCTGCTGACGATTTCGAGGTCCATCCGCAAATCGCGTGCAATGACCGCGTCCGTCGCCAACGAGAAAACCGGATCGATACCCCACGGTGCATCGTAGGTAATCGACACCGCACCCTTATGGCCATTCCGCCACTTGAGCGCCTTGACGCGAAAGACCTCCTCACCGCCATGGCGCACCACATAGGTATCCGGCTTGTCAGCAAGTTTGGCACGTACTGCAAGGCTAGATGAGGCTTCGAAGCGCGCCGCATCCATATTCGATGTGGGATCGGGGGCTTTAGTCGGGTTTTCCGCACAACTCCCCAGGCAAAAGGCCAGCGCCAACCCGCGTATCCAATTGTTCATAAGTGCTATAATCTAAATGGTTTCCCCTCATCTGCCAAACCAGATTCGATGCGCAATACCCGAAGGAGACCATAGCTTTAGAGGCATAAAAAACCGCCGGAGAATTTCCGGCGGCAGAAAAAGATGTTATTTAGCTCGTTAGCTGATTCTACCTATCGCGGCGGAAAAAGCGCTGTGGGAAATCGGAGCCAAAGAACGGAATCAGCGGAAACCATACGATCCAGTGCACGACTTTGAGCACTTTAAGCAGCATCTTTTTCATAAGAGTGCCTCCAAAGCCAATGTTATCGGCCCGAGTGACCTTTGTCAAATTCATTCGCCATTGGCAAAAAGCTGCTGGGTTACCGCCGCCATTAGCTCCGGCCCGTCGCTCTGACGGAAGAGAAAACGCACTTTGCCCTTTTCGTCGATCAAATAGGTATAGGTCGAATGATCGACGAAATAGTCCGTCTGGCCCTCTTCCTTGTCGAACGAATAATGTCCTCCGTACTGGCCGATCACCTCGTCGATTTGCGGCTTGTCTCCATACAGACCGATCGCACCGATGTCAAAGTAGGCGAGATACTCTTGCAGTTTTTCCGCCGTGTCGCGTTCGGGGTCAACGCTGATAAAGAGCGTTGCCAGGTCTTTTTCGCGTTCGCCTAGGAGTTGATAGACGCGGCCCATCTTCGACAAGGTCACAGGACAGATGTCAGGACAAAAGGTATAACCGAAAAAGAGCATCGCCGCCCGGCCGTCCAAATCTTTCAGCGCAAAGGGTTCGCCCTGTTGATCGACCAACGAAAAGTCACCGCCGATACCGCCATAATCCTGCAAAGGCGGCACTTCGACTGCGGGGGCCGTTTTGGCAGCCGATGTTTCCACCGGGTCGGGTTGGTCTGCGCAAGCCAAGGCGCAACAACAGAGCAGCCAAATTTTAATGCGACGCATAGCCCCCCTTGCGCACGGGTGCCATTATTTTCAGTTGGGTTCCGTCGGCGAAACTCAGCTGTAGTTCCACCTCGTCGCCGGCCTTCAACGGCTGGCGCAACTGCATCAGCATCAAATGGGTTCCCCCTGATTTCAGCTCAATTTCTTCACCGGCCGGAACGCTAACGCTATCGGCCTTGCGCATCGTCATACGACCATTGCTGTGCTCCATAATATGGATCTCGGTCCGCTCGGCCGCCTGCGTCTCGGCGGCGAGCAATTCGACGGAGTCACCGCCGCGATTTTCAATCACCAGATAACCGGCCGCCGGGCTGCGCGGGGGCGGCTCGCGGATCCAGGCGTCGCGCACGGCGATGGGGTCGCCGATCTCTTGCTCGGCGCAGCCGGCCGATAACAACGCGATGCAAAGCACGTATACGCATAGTTGAACCATATCACCTTCCCTACACCGGCGGCATAATCAGGGACTCGCCCGGGCGAATCCCGTATTTGTCGCCCAACTCGGCATAGTCGACACCAGCGCGGCCGTTCCAATCGTAGACGAGCTGGCCGTCCATAACGGTCAGCTCGCAATGCAAACGCTTGTCGCCCGAAATACGCCCGCCAAACGAATCGGCATAACCGAACGCTCCCTCCATCTGGTTCAGGACCGCCACGTCGGCCACTGCGCCGACTGACAGATGGCCCAATTCCGGATGGCCGATTTCCCGGGCCGGGTTGACCGTCGAGGTGCGGATTACCTCGTAGAGCGGCATGCCCAGCACCAAAAACTTCGACATCGTCGTCGTCATATCGAGCATGCCCATGTTCATGCAGAGCACATGCAAGTCCGTCGAGATCGAATCCGGATAAAAACCCTGGGCGACAGCCGGCACCGCGTTGCGAAAACAGAAGCTGCCCGCCCCGTGGCCCACATCTAGGATCACGCCCTTTTCGCGCGCCTGGTGCAGATAGGGCAATACCTTGCCCTGTGCGTCGAACCACGGCGTCGGCCCACGGAAGACGTGGGTGCTGATATCACCCGGGCGCAGCTTTTGTGTCAATAGTTCGTAGTAGGGCCGTTCTTCTTTAAAATAACCGAAGTCGATCATTGTCCGCGTATCGGCCTTCGCCGCCGCTTCGATGGTGCGGTCCACCGAGATCCACTCGGGCCCCAAATAGTGCGCCGTCTTAATCCCGATCACCACGTCTTCGTGGTCCCGCGCCATGCCAGATGTCTTATCCGTATCCATATCGTGCGGATTCTGCTCGTGCGCGATATCGGTCATGCCCGTCCCGGCAATATTGATTAGCGCGAAGAGTCGCGTCTGGCAGCGGTCGATCACCCGCTCGCGGAAATCGGCAAAGTTGCGCCAGCCCGCGCTACCGGTATCGACCATCGTCGTCACCCCTACTATTGTCCCCGGCCCACTGGTCGGGATTACCCGCCGTCGCATAGGCGTGCATATGGATGTCGACCAACCCCGGCGTAACATAGAGCCCATCGACGTCGACGACCTTGCCGGCGCCGGCGACCGGCAGACCTGCATCCACTGCCGCGATCTTGCCCCCTTGGATCCCGACATCTTTTGCCTCGTCAATCCCATTTTTCGGGTCGATGACATGACCGCCTTTGAGCACTAGATCAAATACCATATCCCTCTCCAATAAAAAGGGCGCCGATCCCAATCGAGTTCAGCGCAAATCGATAAATTTTAGGCCGACGCGATCTTCAACGCCGCATCCAATTGCCCCCGCTTCTCTAACGCCGCCATCGTCTCC
>LWDU01041146.1_pt1 | contig 28099 bp, 30 predicted proteins | sample 727161 | NCBI WGS metagenome assembly LWDU01 (sample SAMN04566230, study PRJNA314399) | hydrothermal vent metagenome | isolation source: deep sea hydrothermal plume seawater | place: Mexico: Gulf of California, Guaymas Basin | collected 2004-07-11
TTGACAGCTTATCCTAATCCTACAACTGGGATAATTAATGTAGAGTACAACAGCCAAACTCCTGTTCAGTTTGATGTAATTAACATGTTGGGCGAAAATGTATTGAGCCAAAACACTAACAATACTAAAAACACTACTATAGATGTAAGTAGCCTAACTAAAGGATTGTATTTCTTACAGATGACTACAGACTCAAAAACAACAAGCCTTAAATTTACTATGAATAAATAATCAATATGCGTTTAATTGTATTGGCTATTTTTAGCTTATTGTTTCAAAATTTTGCTTTTTCACAAGGATGCTGCTCTGGAGGGGGAAGTAATCCTATAGCAGGAGGAGCTGCTACTGGAGTATTGCAGCAGTATCAGATGGAAGTATCTCTAAATTATCAAGTTAATCAATCTAATAAATTCTTTCAAGGAACAGAAGAAGTAGAACAAGAAGGAATATATGATAAGCTTAGTAGTAACTACTTATTTCTAAGAACAGATTATGGGATTAGTAAAAAACTAACTCTATCCTTAGCTACAGGTTACCACTTAAACAAAGCCTTAAAAGAGAAAGATACTACTACTACTCTTTCTAATTCAGGAATGGGAGATATAATCATTTTCCCCAAGTATGATATTTATAATGAAACTAATGGAAATATCCGTAATGAAATTACCTTAGGAGTTGGCGCAAAATTACCTATAGGATCTCACACTGACACAGTAGCTTCCGGATCAACTATTCCTGACTATTTGCCTCCAATGGTACAATTATCAACAGGAGGTACAGATATCATGTTATATGCTTTATATTTTAGAGAATACAAGAAACAAAAATTTCGTATTTTTGCAAATTCATTATATATAAGAAAAGGATACAACTCATTAGATGATAAATTTGGTGATTATACTAGTTTATCATTATTTGTAAGCAAAACAGTATCTAGAAAATGGGGATTAACTACACAACTAAAAGGAGAATGGATTGGACAGCTAAATGCAAAACAATCAAAATTAGATAGATTTGAAAATTCTAATGATTGGTTAACTGAGTTTGAAGCTGAGACCTTTTTTGAGAAACAAAAAGCAACTGGAGGAAAAAAAGTTTTTTTCATTCCTCAATTAAGTTACTCTCAAAATGGAATAACTATATTTGCAACATCTGAAATTCCGCTTTACCAGAACTTAAATGGATATCAATTTGCTTCTCAACAGCAATTTACTGTAGGGGTGAATTATCGCTTTCTTACTAAAGAATGTGAAGATCCGCTTACTCCTATTAACTAAATAAAATTAGTTTTTCATCAATTTTTCTAGAATATCAATTGCTGATTCTGCAATTACACTTCCTGGCCCGAAAACTCCACTAACACCTGCTTTGTATAATAAATCATAATCTTGCTGAGGAATAACTCCTCCTGCAATTACTAATATATCTTCTCGTCCATATTCTTTTAGCGCAGCAATTACTTGTGGCACAAGTGTTTTGTGTCCTGCTGCTAATGATGAGATTCCTAGAATATGCACATCATTTTCTGTTGCTTGTTTTGCAGCTTCTGCTGGGGTTTGAAATAGGGGCCCGACATCAACATCAAATCCTAAATCAGCAAATGATGTAGCAACTACTTTTGCTCCTCTATCGTGTCCATCTTGGCCCATTTTTGCAATCATTATTCTTGGGCGCCTTCCTTTTTTTATTGCAAATTCATCTGAAAGGGAAAGCGCTTTTTTAAAGGTTTCATTATTTTGTATTTCCATCTTATATACTCCTGAAATTGTTTGATTTTTAGCAGTAAACCTACCAAATTCTTTTTCTAATGCATCAGAAATTTCACCAAGAGTAGCTCTTTCTCTAGCAGCATTAATGGCTAATTCCAAAAAAGTGCAGCTAAACAAGTTTCTACTTTTTGGGTGTTTCTACTTTTCCTTATCTTATTTATGCGTTCAATTTGCGATTCTCTTACTGCAGTATTATCCACTTCAAGTATTTCTAATTTCTTGTCTTCTTTTTCTAATTGATTGGCATTTACACCAACTATTATATCCTTTCCACTATCAATTCTAGCTTGTTTTCTTGCTGCCGCTTGTTCAATCCTCATTTTAGGAATTCCGCTTTCAATAGCTTTTGCCATACCTCCCAATTCTTCAATTTCTTTAATATGCTTCCAAGCTTTTTCAGCAATATCATGCGTTAGCTTTTCTACATAATAACTGCCCCCCCAAGGATCAACAGTATCACATATTCCAGTTTCTTTCTGTAAGTAAATTTGAGTATCTCTTGCAATTTTAGCTGAAAAATCAGTGGGTAATGCAATGGCTTCATCAAGGGAATTGGTATGCAAACTTTGCGTGCCTCCCATTACTGCAGCCATAGCCTCTACACAAGTTCGAGTAATATTGTTAAAAGGATCTTGTTCTGTTAAGCTCCAGCCACTTGTTTGGCAGTGGGTACGCAAGGCTAACGATTTTGGGTCTTTAGGATTAAATTTCTGAACCAATTTTGCCCAAAGCATACGAGCAGCACGCATTTTTGCAATCTCCATAAAATGATTCATCCCAATTCCCCAGAAAAATGAAATTCTTGGAGCAAAGTCATCAATATTTAATCCTGCTGCAATTCCAGTTTTTATATATTCTAATCCATCTGCTAAGGTATAAGCCAATTCAATATCTGCAGTTGCTCCTGCTTCTTGCATATGATAGCCTGAAACCGAAATGCAATTGAATTTAGGCATTTTATGAGCCGTAAATTCAAATATGTCCGCAATGATTTTCATAGATTGTTTTGGTGGGTAGATGTAAGTATTACGCACCATAAACTCTTTGAGAATGTCATTTTGAATAGTCCCAGTAAGTTTCTCTAAGCTTACACCTTGTTCTTCTGCGGCTACTATGTAAAAAGCTAAGATTGGAAGAACGGCTCCATTCATAGTCATAGAAACTGAGATCTTATCCAAAGGAATTTGGTTGAAAAGAATTTTCATATCCTCAACACTATCAATTGCCACTCCTGCCATACCAACATCACCAACTACTCTTTCATGATCAGAATCATAACCTCTGTGTGTGGCTAAATCAAAAGCTACCGAAAGTCCTTTTTGCCCTGCAGCAAGATTCTTTCTGTAAAATTCATTGGATGCTTCAGCTGTTGAAAAACCTGCATATTGTCTTATTGTCCAAGGGCGCATAACATACATAGTAGAGTAGGGTCCTCTTAAATTTGGAGCTAAGCCAGCCACAAAATTTAAGTGTTCCAAATGGTTAGTGTCCTCTTTGGTGTATTCCTTTTGTATGTCAATTTGTTCAGGGCTTAACCATTTTTTTATTGATAGATTTTTCTTTTCCCCTATTTCTGCAAGCTCATAATCTTTCAATAATTCATCAATCAGATAGTCAATATAGTACGCCCCTTTTGTAGGGTCACTTACTTTATTAAGATAACTTTCTTTTCTAAGTATAGTTTGTTGATTTCTTACTATTCTCTCCGAAAATTCTGTAGGCATTTCAAATGTATGATTATAGGAGTTAATCATGATAGCATTTGCTCCTCCAAAGATGGAAGACATGCATTCCGTTGTAGTTCTGAGGATGTTGTTGTATGCAAACTCTTCTTCTTTGTTAGCTAAAGTTGTTGTTGCAAAGATAAAAGGAGATTTTCCTGTCTTGTTTTCCCATAAAATTCTAAAAGCTTTTAATTTGGTAATTTCTATAAAGAAATTACTACCAATTTCAAAATGGAATTGAATGCCTTCAGGATTTTCTAACCCTTGCTGAAAAGCAGAATCTATTTGTTCTTTAGCAGTATTTCCTTTAGGAAAAATAGTATTCAGAAAACCAGGTGTTTTGCTTTTAGTTAATCCATGAAAAGCACCTATTACTTCTCTCCCTTTTATAAATTCTTTCCATTGTAAAGGAAAGTCATTAGTATAATTTTTAAAATCAATTTTTATATGTTCTATTTGAATCCCCTCTAGTAACTTTTCTAAGTTATTAGGATTTGAAAAACACAAACCACTTACATCATTTTGGAGTGAAGTCAGTGCTCTTCTATTTCCTTCATTAGCATTACTTGCGTCAATAAGCTGATAACATTCCCAATTTTCAGGAAATGATACAGTATGAACAGGAATCTTATTATCTGAATGATAAATAGGAAAAATTTCAATTTCTTCAGTATTTGAAACTAACTTTTCAGTGTAGTCAGCTCCTTTTAAATCTGATATTATTTTTTCTTCCCACTCTTTTTTTGAAACAGTATTGAATTCTGAAAATAAATTAGTCATCTTCATTTTCTCTTATGATAAAAATATTTTCATTATCTTTTTTCATTAAGAACTTTTCTCTTGCAAATTTTTCTTGTTCTTCACTGTCGTTTTTAAGCTTGAATAGTTCTGCGCTGTCACTTTTAATCTCAGAGATATAAAACTCTTTTTGTTCTTTTAAGTCATCTACGTTATTTTTCATCTTATTCTGATTAATCAAATTATAGTCATCTAAGAATACAATCCAAAAGATAAAAAGTAGTAATAAGATAAGGTATTTGTTCCGTAAGGGTTTTGGAAGTAAGTTTATAATATTCCGTAATCTATCCATTGTACAAAGATAGAAAATTACTCATGCTAAATTTACTAGAACAGTAATTGTTATTTATGAGATGAGAAAAATTGTAGGTTGTTTGTGAATATTAACTTTAGTCTGTTTCCATTCTTCTATTATTTTAGTTTGAATGAATTCGTTAGGAGAGGTGATATTTGCTGCAATACACAATTTGGTTTTATTGTTGCATTGTGCTTTTAAGGCGTCAAGTAATTGATGGTTTCTATAGGGAGTTTCCATAAAAATTTGAGTTTGTCCTGTTTTTTTTGCAAGTAATTCCAGCTGCTTAATAGTTCTTATTCTTTCTTTTGTGTCAATGGGTAAGTATCCTGTAAAAGCAAAATTTTGTCCACTCATTCCTGATGCCATTAGTGCGAGTAGTATAGAAGAAGGACCTACTAATGGCACAACTTCAATCTGAAAATCATGAGCATATTCTACAATTTTAGATCCAGGATCGGCTATACAAGGTAGTCCTGCTTCTGATAATAACCCTACATTTTTACCACTAAGAATATGGAGTAAAAAATCTTCTTCTAAGCTAAGTGTGTCATGTTTTCCGTATGAATAGAAAGTTGTATTATCAATATCTTTTTCACGAACTATCTTTTTAATATGTCTTCTAGCAGTTCTTAAATTCTCGACAATAAAAATATTAATTTCCTTTATGTGATTAGTGATAATACTAGGTAGTACTGCTTCTTGAGAATCAGCACTTAAAATTGTAGGGATAAGATATAATTTTCCTTTATTCAATATTTTGAATGATTTTATCACATGCTTCATTTAGCATATTGTACACATTTTGAAATCCATTTTCACCACCATAATAGGGGTCTGGCACTGATTCGCACGCACCTGGATTAATTTCATTTAAAATCAATCTTATTTTTTTGTGTTCCTTCTCAGTTTTAGCAAGGCTAATTAGATGAGCCAAATTATTGGTGTCCATTGCATAGATTATGTCAAACTCATCAAAATCTGCACGGCTGAATTGTCTTGCTCTTTGGCTCTTTAAGTCAATATTATATTTCTTTGCAATCTCAATGGAGCGTTTGTCAGGAAATTTACCAATATGATATGCGGCTGTTCCTGCCGAATCTACTTCAATATCTAATTGCTTAGTTTTATGGGCTAGTATTCCTTCTGCCAATGGAGATCGGCAAATGTTTCCTAAACAAACCATTAAGATTTTCATATTGCTATGAAAGGGTTAATTTCTTTTCAATATCAGATATATACCCTTTAAATTGTTTGTCGGTATCCGCTAAATTGTTTACTGTTTTGCAGGCGTGAAGTACAGTTGCATGGTCTTTGTTTCCACAATGTTTTCCAATCATGGCTAATGAACTTTTAGTCATTTGTTTTGAAAAATACATAGCCAATTGTCTGCATTGTACAATTTCTCTTTTTCTTGTTTTTGACTTCATGATTTCAATTGGAATATCAAAATAATCACAAACAACTTTTTGTATGAAATCAATCGAAACTTCACGTACAGTATTTTTTACAAATTTATCTAGCATGTTTTTTGCTAAATCAATTGTAATTTCTTTTCTGTTCAAAGAGGATTGAGCTAATAGTGAAATTAAAGCGCCTTCTAATTCTCTTACATTTGTTGTGATAGAATAAGCAATATATTCTAAAACTTGATAAGGAATATCAATGCCATCTTGCTTGATTTTCTTTTTCAGAATTGCTAATCTTGTTTCTAGGTCAGGCGATTGTAAGTCTGCTGAAAGTCCCCATTTGAAACGAGATAACAGCCTTTGTTCCATTCCAATAATATCAACGGGTGCTTTATCAGAAGTTAAAATTACTTGTTTTTTATTTTGGTGTAAGTGATTAAAAATATGGAAGAAAACATCTTGTGTTTTTTCTTTACCACAAAGAAATTGCACATCATCAATAATTAAAATATCAATAGATTGGTAGAAGTGAACAAAGTCATTTTTTTTATTGTCCATAATAGCATCCACAAATTGAGTTTGGAATTTGTCAGCGGAAACATAAAGAACAGTTTTTTCAGGATGATTATTTTTTACCTCAATACCAATAGCATTTGCTAAGTGAGTTTTCCCGAGTCCTCCACTGCCATAAATAAATAATGGATTGAATGATGTTCCTCCAGGATTTTGTGAAACAGCAAATCCTGCAGAGCGAGCTAAACGATTACACTCCCCTTCAATATAAGCGTCAAAAGTATACGACTCATTTAATTGAGGGTTAATGTTAATTTTTTGTAAACCAGGAATAATAAAAGGATTTCTGATGGATGAACTATTCATGCTTATAGGCATACTTATAGGGTTATTCTTCACGCCAGCTTGTCCACTACTCGGGATTTTAGAGATGTAAGGTATTTTGTTAGAAGAGTTTTCTAGAATAATATTATATTCTAGCTTTGCATCTTTACCAATCTCTCTTTTTATAGTTTTTTTAATTAAGGTAATATAATTATCCTCTAGCCATTCATGAAAGAACTGGCTCGGCACTTCTATGGTAAGCGTTTTATCTTCAAGCGCTACAACTTTAATAGGCTTGAACCATGTTTTAAAGTTCTGTGTAGTTATATTGTCTTGAATGATTGCTAAGCAGTTATTCCAAATTTCTTGATAACTTTTTTCTGGCATTTTGCGGTCTTGATTTGTCGTTTAATAACTTATTTGAAATTTTTTCTTTTTATTTTGGCTGTAGCAAATATGAAGAAGTTATTGTTAATATAAAAGAAAATATTGACTTGATTTGTATTTATTTTTTACAGTAAAATAATATCAGATAAGAACTTTTGTTTAAAACTTTTTAAAACCCTTTTTTTAGGTCTTTTTCAAACTATTTTTAACAAATATTGACCTTCCAAACACTTTCTTTTCAGCATTATTTTGGCTAAAATGAAAATCAATCTTGCCAATGTTAATTCCAGCCCATCCAACTTGATTAATGAGGACTTTTTCCCTGTCTAAGTTTAGTTGACTTACGGGCTTTTTTAAGAAGGTATGCGTGTGTCCTCCTATAATTAAATCAATATTATGCGTTTGCTGTGCAAACTTCATATCCGAAAGCTTGTTTGATTTATATTTGAAGCCTAAATGGGAGAGGCAAATAACTAAGTCACACTTTTGATTTTTCTTTAAAAATGACGCATAATAATTTGCTTTTTCGATAGGATCGTGATACACAGTATTTTGGTATAATTTTTTTGGCACTAAACCTTCTAATTCTATACCAATGCCAAACACTCCAATTTTTAAATTTCCTTTTCTGAAAATTTTATAAGGCTTAAAAGTATTCTTAAGTATAGTGTCTGAAAAATCGTAATTGGCAATTAAAAAAGGAAAGTTTGCATAAGGCAATTGTTTTTGCAAGCCATCTAACCCATTGTCAAAATCATGATTACCTAAGGTGGCAGCATCATATTTCATTTCGCTCATGAGTTTGAATTCTAATTCTCCACCATAAAAATTAAAATAAGGAGTGCCTTGAAAAACATCTCCGGCATCTAAAAGCAATACATGTTCTTCTTGTTCTCTTATTTGTTTAATAAGAGCAGCTCTTTGTGCCATACCTCCTAATCCTTTATTTCTTCCGCTAGTGAAGGGATGGATGTGGCTGTGCATATCATTAGTGTGTAAAATAGTAAGTTTAACATCTTTACTTTTTGCTAATAAAAATCGCGGAAGTAAGGAAAGTCCAATCGCCCCAAGTCCGCTTTGCTTTATGAAGGCTCGTCTATTCCCCATTTTCTATAATTTGAATTCTTCTGTCAAGGCTTACAGCTATAGTATCGGTTTTACTGCAATAATCAATTATTGCATCTCTGATTTTTATACCTACTTTTTCTTGCTCTTTGTTTTGAAAAAAACTCATTTTATCTGCTAAATAATCAGAGGTAAGGACTCTTACTTTTTCTCCGTTTTCAAAATTAACAGGCCATGAATTACTGAGAATTTTCCCTTCTTTATCCATTGTAATGTTAATTCCTGAAAAAGGCCCTCCACCTCTTTTGCTAATATAATTAAGTAAGCCAATATAATCATCTTTATTTAGTTCTAGCACTACTAATTCATTTTCAAAAGGCATAAGCTCATAAAGTTTGCCTCTTGTTATTTTCCCCTTATCTATTGTAGTTCTTAATCCTCCGTTATTCATAACGCACATATGTGCATTAGTATAATTTAAACATAAATCGGTTACAAAATTTCCAAGTGTAGATTCGGCTCCATTTTTATTTAATTCTGTTTTTGTAAAAGAAAGTACCTCATTCATTTCTGCTTCAATTGCATTTTGATAGGGAGCGATAATTGCCAGCACTGTACTGTCTTCTATTGATTGAATCTCAATTACTTTATCTTCATACGATTGCAGAGTGTAACTTGGCGAACAAGCGCAAAAAAGGAATGCTACTATATATATAGTGTAGTTTCTTAACTTCATAGGGCTACAATATTAGTAAATAAAATATTGTATGTATACTTGCTGCATGTATTCTTTTGAAACAAAAATAAGGGTAAGATATGGCGAAACAGATCAAATGAGTTTTGTTTATTATGGTGTATATGCACAGTATTATGAAGTGGGGAGGGTGGAATTGTTGCGTTCATTAGGGGTGACTTATAAGGAATTGGAAGAGATGGGCTTTGCTTTGCCAGTAGTGAATCTCAATATTAATTATAAAAAACCGGCTTATTATGATGATGAATTAACAATTAGAACTACCATAAAGGAATTACCATCAGCAAAAATTACATTCTATTATGAAATGTTTAATGCAAATAATGAATTGCTAAATATTGGAGAAGTAGTTTTAGTATTTGTAAATAAAAAAACTGGTAAACCCTGTTTTGCACCTGAAATGGCCATAAATAAATTCAAAGAGAAGTTGGCGTAAAAAATAAAAGCCTTATAATTACTGTTAGCAGATTCTATGAAGTACTAAATCAATCATCTGTTCTACTGTTTTTTTATAATCTTTACTGTATTCTTTTGTAAGTCTATTGCCAATAACTGCACATATTGTAAGTGTATGGTGTCCTAGTGTTTGTCCTAAATAATAAAATGCAGAAGTTTCCATCTCAAAGTTGCAGATTTTCTTTTCTTTATAACGGAAGGTTTCCATTTTTTCGTGCAAATCACTAATGGCAGGTGTTAGTCGGAGTGTTCTTCCTTGAGGGCCATAAAAGCCAGGGGCTGTTGCTGTTATCCCATGTGTTAATTCAGGGAATTGTGCCAGTAAACATTCAGAAGCTTTAATGAAATAGGGTGCTGCTAAATTGCCTATCCAATTAGCATGAATGATGTATGCGTTTCCCATTTTTTGCTCAAGGATTTCTTTGTTTTGATAAAAATGAGCAAGTCCGTCAAACCCTAATCCATAGGAAGATGCAATAAAAGTATCAATAGCTATATTTTTTTGTAAAGCACCTGAAGTTCCCAAACGAATTAAGTTAAGTTTTTTCTTAGTTTTGTTAATGGTTCTAGTTTCAAAATCAATATTTACAAGGGCGTCCAATTCATTTATAACAATATCAATATTGTCAGGACCAATTCCGGTAGCGATAGCGCTAATTTTTTTCCCATTTAAAGTTCCTGTATGCGTTACAAATTCTCGGTTTTGAATTTTGTGTTCTATGCTGTCAAATTTATTAGAAATTACTGCAACTCTATCAGGGTCTCCTACTAGAATAATATCATCAGCAATTTCTTCTTTTGATAAGTTCAAATGATAGATTTTTTTTTCTGGTGTTAGGATTAATTCTGTGTCAGCTATTATATTCATTTAAATATGTAATTTTGTACTGTCAAACATAATAAATAATATCAATATGTCAGCAAGTAAAATATTAGTTCCAATAGGTTTTTCAGATCAGTCAATGATTGCTTTAGGTCAAGCGTTCAACTTAGCAAAAATCAATAATTCTGATGTTGTTTTATTATCTGTAATTGAGGATCAGAGCATGATGCAATCTTTGTTTTTAGACGACAATAGTCATAAATTACAGCAGAAAGTGAAGGGAAAATTAGAAGGAATTGCCTCTGAGTATAGTGAAAAATATGCTATTGAAGTGGATGCTATGGTGGCGAAAGGTAAAATATATGAGCAGATAAATGATGTAGCAAAAATGATTGCAGCTGATTTAATTGTAATGGGAACTAATGGGACTAATGGTGGTTTGAAAAAACTAATTGGCTCGAATGCAGAAAGGGTGGTGAGATTAGCGCATTGTCCTGTAATTACTATTAAAGGAAAAAATCATAGAAATGGTTGTGAAAATATTATTTTACCATTGGATTTGGAAAAGCAAACGAAAGAGAAAGTAACTCATGCTCTTGAGTATGCTAGATATTGGGACGCTACAATTAGAATTGTCTCGGTTATATTAAGAGATAATCAAGAGGTAAGAGATAAATTAGCTAGAAATCTTAAGCAAGTTGAGAAGTTTATTAAGGATGCAGGAGTTAGGTGTACTGCCGAACTGATTCAAGGAGAGAAGAAGCAAGCTCTTGGAGATTTTGTTTTTGAGTATCAGAAAAAATTTAATGCTGATTTAATCATGATTATGACTAAAAAAGAAGAATTATCACTATCTACTAATATTAGTGTAACAGCTCGTTATATTATTAATAATTCAGATGTTCCGGTAATGAGTATTCGACCTAAGGAGCAAAAATATTTAACAAAACCTACTACTGCTTTTTAATAATGTCAATACTTGAAAGCTTACATGATTTGTGTGTTAGTAAGGGGATAAGCGTTGCAGTTGCTGAAAGTTGTACATCAGGATTAATTGCATCAAAACTGACCTTAAAATCTGGAAGTTCTGATTTTTTAAAAGGAGGCATTATCGCATATCAGAATGATATAAAGATTAAAATATTGGGAGTAGATGAGCAAGCTATTTTACAATATACTGAGGTGAGTACTGAGGTGGTTAGGCAGATGGCTGAAGGGATAAGGAAAAGTTTTTTGGCAGATTATTCAATTGCTACAAGTGGTTATGCCGGACCTAGTGGTGGAACGAAAAATAATCCCATTGGAACAGTCTTTATTGCAATTTCAAGCGCTAGCGGAGTTGATGTTGAAAGGTTTATTTTTTCAGGAGATAGGCAAAGTATTGTGAATCAAGCATCTGAAAAAGCAGTAAGATTGCTTTATGATGCTATAAAAAAACAGTAATAAACTTTAATTTAGTTAGATTAGGTTGTATATTTGCAGCCCAAAAATCAAGAAGATATGTCAAGAATTTGTCAAATAACAGGGAAAAAAGTAATGGCAGGAAACAATGTTTCTCATGCTAAGAATAGAAACAAAAGAAAGTTCTACCCTAATTTACAAACTAAAAAGTTTTTTGTTCCTGAAACTGGAGAAACAGTTATTTTAAAAGTTTCTGCAAATGCTATCAGAACAATTGATAAAAAAGGAATTGCTGCTGTTTTGACTGAAGCTAAAGCAAACGGTAATGTTCTTGTTTAACAAGTAAGATATACTTATTTATATAAAAGTTGCTATCTTTGATGGCAACTTTTTTTGTTTAACAACTAAATCAAAACTAAAATGAAAAAAATATATAAAATATCAGCAGTATTATTTGTGAGCTTGTCTATTATAGTGTCTTCTTGTAAAAAAGAAGTAGATGGCTGTACGGATAGTTCAGCAATGAATTATTCATCTGATGCAACATCTAATAATGGGAGCTGTGTTTTTGCTTATGATATTGCTCAAGGAATATGGAATATTTCTTCTGCATGTGATGATCTTATTATTAGCATTCCTTTAGCAGGAGATTTCCCAGTACCATTAAATGATATGTTTCCTGAAACTATCGAGATAACAGGAGAAGGAGTAGGTGTTGTTTCTATAGATATAAATGGAGAGAATGTGTTGGCGGATGTTTCTTATGACGGAACAGTTACTATTCAGGATGGTCAAAAAATTTCACTTGATACAGGAGACTTTGGCGTGGTTGATGTTGATATTACAGGTTCAGGAAAGATTGAAACTGCAACAAATGGAGATTTAACATTGAATCTTGCTTTTGAAGTTCCTTTAGCTGGCACTCAATCATCTTCATGTGAGATTGCTTTCACCAAATAAATAGGAAGGAATAATTTAAATAGCTCTTGTGAAAGGGCTTTTTTTATGAAAAAAAATACAATTCTATTATTACTATTTTCTTGTACTTTTATTTTACAAGCACAAGAATTTAGTCGTAAAGATAGTCTAAGGGGTAATCTTACTGAAATCAGAACTTGTTATGATGTAACTTTTTACGATTTATTTGTAATGGTAGATGAAAAGGAGTTGTTCCTTGATAGATCATATAATATCATTCATTTTAATGTAGTGTCGGATTTTAATAAAATACAAATTGATTTAGCTTTAAATATGGAGGTGATGCGCATTGAGTTTGAAAATGGCGAACTTAATTTTGGTCGTGAATTTGATGCGGTATTTGTTGATTTCCCAAGAATGCTTAAAAAGGGAGAACAAGCTTCAATAAAAGTTTGGTACGCAGGCTATCCTAGAGAAGCTGTAAATCCGCCTTGGGATGGTGGTTTTTCATGGAAGCATGATAAAAATGGCAATCCTTGGATTGGCGTTTCTTGTCAAGGCTTAGGAGCTAGCGTGTGGTGGCCTTGTAAGGATCATCAGTCGGATGAACCCGATAGCATGCGCATTACCTGCATGGCTCGTTCCCCATTAAAGATTATTGCAAATGGTGATTTAAGAAGCGATACTTCGGTTTGGAATCAATATCTTAATTCTTGGGTAAATGTAAGGGAATGGTTTGTTTCCTATCCTATCAATAACTATAATGTAACGCTAAATATTGGAAATTATGTGAATTTTTCAGAGGCGTATATTTCTGGCAATGATACATTAAAAATGGATTATTATGTGCTTCATGATAATTTAGAAAAGGCAAAATCTCATTTTCAGCAGGTAAAACCAATGATGGAGTGTTTTGAAAATTATTTTGGTACATATCCTTTTTGGAATGATGGGTATGCCTTAGTGGAAACTTCATATTTAGGAATGGAACATCAATCGGCTATTGCTTATGGAAATGATTTTTTGCCTGGTTATCATGGAAATACATCTCATATTGACGGATTAGAATTTGATTTTATTATTGTGCATGAAAGTGGGCATGAATGGTGGGGAAATTCTATTACAACAAATGATATTGCTGATATGTGGGTGCATGAAGGGTTTTGCACTTATGCTGAGGTGTTGTATGTTGAGTGTATGTATGGCTATGACGCAATGTTGAGTTATGTGAATAATCAAAAAAGAAGCGTCAGGAATGATAAGCCAGTTATTGGTCCTTATCATGTGAATAAAGGAGGAAGTAGTGATATGTATTTTAAAGGATCTTTAATGTTGCATACGCTTAGGAGCTTAATTGAGGATGATAAATTGTGGTTTGAAATTATTAAAGGAATTGCGAATGAGTTTAAATATCAAACTATTGATGGTCAAGTTATCATTAACTACATCAATGAAGAATCGGGAAAAGATTTTACAGATTTCTTTAATCAATATTTAAAAAACAAAGAAATTCCTGAGTTTCAATATAAATTTCAGCAAGAAGGTAGGAATATCACTTTATTATATAGGTGGGAAGCAATAACAAACTTTGATATGCCTATTTTGATAAATACAGGACGAAAAGATTTTTGGGTGTATCCAAATGAGCAATGGAAAGAAATAGATTTAGGTAGCTTTGATAAGCATGAATTTAGGATTAGGGATGACTTGTTTTTTATTGATGTTAAAAAGCAATAATTATTGTTTTAATTTAGAATATTTAATTAAATTTGCAGCCCAATAAATTATAAAAAAATGGCAAAGAAAGGAAATAGAGTTCAAGTTATTTTAGAGTGTACTGATCATAAAGCAAGTGGTTTACCAGGAACATCTCGTTACATTACAACAAAGAATAAAAAGAACACTCCAGATAGAATTGAATTAAAAAAATTCAATCCTATCATGAAAAAAATGACGGTTCATAAAGAAATAAAATAAAAGAAAATGGCAAAGAAAACAGTAGCATCTCTGCAGAGAAAAGGAGCTAAAACATTTACAAAAGCTATTAAAATGGTTAAAAATGAGGGGGGATCTTACTCATTTAAAAGTGAAATTGTACCAAAGGATAAGGTTAAAGAATTCTTTGCTAAAAAATAATAATCTTTTTAGGTTAATGTAAAAGCTTCTTTCTATTTTTGAAAGGAGCTTTTTTTATTTACTAAACATACTAAATTATGGGAATATTTGATAAGATTAAGGACTTATTTAAAAAGAAAACAGATAAAAAGGAAGAGGAGTTAGTTGAAAAAGAATTAATAAAAATAGAACCTGAACCAGAACCAGAACCAGAACCAGAACCAGAACCNNNGAACCTGAGCCAGAACCAGAACCTGAGCCAGAACCTGAGCCAGAACCAGAACCTGAGCCAGAACCTATATCCAAGAAGAAAAAACTTGATGAGGGGCTTAAAAAAACAAAAGAGAGTTTTTTTGGAAAATTAGCCAGAACAGTTGCTGGAAAATCAACCATTGATGAACTAGCGCTTGATGATATTGAGGAAGCATTGATTACTTCTGATATTGGTGTAGAGACGACTCTTAAAATTATTGAAAAATTAGAAGAAAGAGTAGCGAGAGATAAATATATCAATACTTCAGAATTGAATGCTTTCCTAAAGGAAGAAATTTCATTATTAATGAATGATACTTATGATGAAATTCCAAAAGTAGATGGTCCTTATGTAATTATGGTGGTTGGCGTTAATGGAGTTGGGAAAACAACAACTATTGGAAAATTGGCACATCAGTTTAAAAAAGAAGACAAAAAGGTAGTTCTTGGTGCGGCAGATACTTTTCGGGCAGCAGCAGTGGATCAGTTGGTGATTTGGGCAGAAAGAGTAGGAGTAGAAATTGTGAAACAAGATATGGGTTCTGACCCAGCATCAGTATGTTTTGATACTTTGCAATCAGCAAAAGCAAATAATGCTGATGTGGTTATTATTGATACAGCAGGGAGAATGCATAATAAAGTTAATTTGATGAATGAACTAACTAAGATTAAGAATGTAATGGCAAAGATAATTCCTGTGGACGCTTCAACAGGTCAGAATGCAATTGAACAAGCTACACAATTTACAAAAGCAACAGAAGTGGATTCCATTACTTTAACCAAGTTAGATGGTACAGCAAAAGGTGGTGTAGTTATTGGTATTTCTGATCAGTTTAATATACCTGTAAGATATATAGGTGTAGGTGAAGGAATGAATGATTTACAAGAGTTCAATAAAGAAGAATTTGTTGATTCCCTATTTAACTAATGCGTACAAAGTCTACTAAAAAGAACAAGATAAACGTCATCACATTAGGATGCTCTAAAAATGTATATGATTCTGAGGTTTTAATGGGGCAGTTAGTGGCCAACAAAATAGAGGTGGAGCATGAGTCGGAAAAAGAGGATTCGAATATTATTGTAATAAATACTTGTGGTTTTATTGATAATGCTAAAGAAGAATCTATTAATACGATCTTAGAGCAAGCAGAACTCAAAGAAGCAGGGATGATTGACAAACTGTATGTTACAGGATGCCTTTCTGAAAGATACAAACCCGATTTAGAAAGAGATATTCCAAATGTTGATCAGTATTTTGGAACAACAGATTTACCAAAATTATTAAAAGTATTAGGAGCTGATTACAAACATGAACTGTTAGGAGAGCGATTAACCACTACTCCAAAACATTATGCTTATTTAAAGATTGCTGAAGGTTGTGATAGGCCCTGCTCATTTTGCGCTATTCCACTTATGAGAGGGAAACATAAATCAACGCCAATTGAGCAATTAGTAATTGAAGCCAAAAATCTGGCCAAAAATGGAGTAAAAGAATTAATACTAATTGCTCAGGATTTAACTTATTACGGTTTAGATATCTATAAAAAGAGAAGATTAGCTGATTTACTTTCGATCCTTTCAAAAGTAGAGGGGGTTGAATGGATTCGCTTACATTACGCTTTCCCTAGTGGTTTTCCGAAAAATGTACTAGATGTAATTAGAGATAACGATAAAGTTTGTAATTATATTGACATCCCTTTACAGCATATTAATGATGCTATCCTAAAGTCTATGAAAAGAGGAACATCACATGATAAAACGGTTGCTTTATTAAATGATTTCAGAAAAATAGTTCCAAATATGGCTATCAGAACTACTTTAATAGTTGGATATCCTGGTGAGACTGAAGAAAAATTTCAAGAGCTTAAACAGTGGGTTCAGGATACAAAGTTTGACAGATTAGGAGTGTTTACATACTCTCATGAAGAAAATACTTCTGCATTTGATTTAAAAGATGATGTTCCAGACGATGTTAAGAAAGCAAGAGCAGAAGAAATTATGGATTTACAAACTCATATTTCTTGGGAATTGAATCAAGAAAAAGTAGGAAAAACTTATAAAGTGTTATTCGACCGAAAGGAAGGGGATTACTTTATTGGGCGTACTGAATTTGATAGCCCTGATGTAGATAATGAAGTTTTAGTTAAAGCTACAGATACTTATGTAAGAATGGGAGATTTCGCAAATGTGATTATTGAAAAAGTAGATCATTTTGATTTATATGGAGTAGTTGTTGATTAGTGAATGAAATCATTATTTTTACCGAACCAAATAGTTAATATATATGTTTGAGAATTTATCAGAAAAATTAGACAAGGCTTTTAAGATATTAAAAGGACAAGGAAGTATTTCCGAGATTAATGTTGCCCAAACAATGAAAGAAATCCGCAAGGCTCTACTTGCGGCGGATGTTGATTTTAAAACAGCTAAATCTTTTACTGCTAAGGTGAAAGAAAAAGCTATGGGTCAAAAGGTTCTTTCTGCAGTTGAACCCGGACAATTACTCACCAAGATTATGCAAGAAGAGCTGGCTCAGTTAATGGGTAGCGAACAGTCTGAAATTAATTTAACTGGTTCACCAAATGTAATATTGATTGCTGGTTTACAAGGGTCTGGTAAAACTACTTTCTCAGGAAAATTAGCATTACACCTTAAAAGTAAAATGAACAAGCGCCCTTTATTGGTTGCCTGTGATGTTTATCGTCCTGCCGCAATTGATCAGCTAGGAGTTTTAGCAGAACAGGTGAATGTTGATGTTTTTCTTGATAGAGAAAATAAGAATCCTGTTGAGATTGCCAAAAAAGCTATAAAGCATGCTAAAACAAATGGGCACAATACAGTAATTATTGATACAGCTGGACGTTTGGCAGTTGATGAACAAATGATGAAGGAGATAGCTGCCATCAAGTCTGCTACTAATCCTGGTGAGATTTTGTTTGTGGTGGATTCAATGACTGGGCAAGATGCTGTAAATACTGCAAAATCATTTAATGAGCGCTTGAATTTTGATGGGGTAGTACTTACTAAACTGGATGGCGATACTAGAGGAGGTGCCGCTTTAACAATACGTTCGGTAGTTGATAAGCCAATAAAATTTATTGGTACCTCTGAAAAGATGGATGGACTAGATGTTTTTCATCCTGATAGAATGGCGAGCCGTATTTTAGGAATGGGAGATGTTATCTCATTAGTAGAGCGTGCTCAGCAACAATTTGATGAAGATGAAGCCCGAAAAGTTCAAAAGAAAATCGCAAAAAACCAATTTGGTTTTGATGATTTCTTAAAGCAAATTCAGCAAATTAAGAAGATGGGTAATGTGAAAGACTTAATGGGTATGATTCCTGGTATGGGAAAGACTATGAAAGGGATGGATATTGATGATGATGCTTTTAAAGGGATTGAAGCAATTATACATTCCATGACAAAGCAAGAAAGAGAAAACCCGAAAATATTAAATGGAAGTAGAAGAAAAAGAATTGCTAAAGGAAGCGGTACAGAAGTAACTGAGGTAAATCAATTGATTAAACAATTTTCTCAGATGGGAAAAATGATGAAAATGATGCAAGGGGGCGGATCACAAAAAATGATGCAAATGATGCAAGGTAAAGGAGGTATGCCTGCAATGAAATAAATTAAATATGATTTTACTAGACGGAAAAAAAATAGCAAAGGATATAAAAGGCGAAATAGCTATTAAGGTTACTCAATTAAAAGCTACTGGTGGAAAAACACCTCATTTAGCTGCTATTTTAGTAGGTGATGATGGAGCGAGTGAAACTTATGTAAGCGCTAAGGTAAAAGCGTGTGAAAAAGTAGGATTTAAATCTACTTTGATTCGATTAAAAGACAATGTTTCCGAACAAGAATTAGTAAAAGAAATTCATAAAGTAAATAACACATTAGATATTGATGGTTTAATTGTACAGTTACCTTTACCAAATCACATTGATGAGATGAGGATAACAGAAGCTATTTTACCATCTAAAGATGTAGATGGATTCCATCCTACAAATATAGGTAGAATGATACTAAACCTTCCAACTTATTTACCTGCAACTCCTGCAGGAATACTAGAGTTATTAAAAAGATATAATGTAGAAACCTCTGGTAAAAATTGTGTTGTAATTGGTAGGAGTCATATTGTAGGCTTTCCTATAAGTATTTTGATGGGTAGAAATAATAATCCAGGAAATTGCACAGTAACATTAACACACAGTAGAACACAAAACCTAAACGAAATTACCAAAACAGCTGATATATTGATAGTTGCATTAGGTAAAGCAGAGTTTGTAACTTCAGAGATGGTGAAAGAAGGCGTGTGTATTGTTGATGTGGGTATCACTAGAATTGAATCAGATAAAACAAAAAGTGGCTGGAAATTATTAGGAGATGTTGCATTTGATTCAGTTAAAGATAGATGTAGTTTTATTACCCCTGTACCTGGTGGGGTAGGCCCTATGACCATAGCCATGCTACTAAAAAACACCTTAATGTCTGCAAAAAGAGCGGTTTATTAAATTTTTATTATCTTTGTGCCAGTTTTGTGGGGTTGTTCCCACTAGTATTAATTTAATTTAAATAAACAATTATGGAAGGAACAGTAAAATGGTTTAATGCAAGTAAAGGTTATGGTTTCATTGAAGGTTCAGATGGAACTGATTACTTTGCGCATTTCCAAGAAATTCAGATTGAAGGCTACAAAACCTTAAAAGAAGGTGCAGCAGTGTCTTTTGAACCAGGTGATGGAGAAAAAGGACCAGTAGCTAAAAATATTGTAAACGCTTAATTAGCATTATATAATATACAAAAAAACAGGCTTAATGCCTGTTTTTTTATGCCTTATTTTTTAGTTTTTCGATTAATTCTTGTAATTCATCACGCAAGCGGGCGGCTTCCATAAAGTTTAAATTTTTTGCCATGCGCTCCATTTCTCTTTTGGTATGACTAATCATCTTTGTTAGTTGTTCAGGATTTGCATATTCAATTGTTGGAATATTCTTGTTAGTACTCGGTCCTGTAACTTTGTAAGGATTTAAACTGCTTAGCAATTCACTGTCTTTTTTCTTTAGTAATGGTTGTGGTTTTAAGCTATTTTCTTTGTTGTATGCTTTCTGTTTTTCTCTTTTTCTATTGGTTTCATCTATTGTTCTTTTTATAGAATTGGTAATTTTATCTGCATACATAATTACTAGTCCGTTAATGTTTCGGGAAGCTCTTCCTGCTGTTTGGGTTAATGCTCTTTCTGATCGTAAGAATCCTTCTTTGTCAGCATCCATTATAGCGACAAGGCTTACTTGAGGAAGATCTAATCCTTCTCTTAACAGATTTACACCTATTAATACGTCAAATACTCCTTCTTTTAGCCCATGTAATATTTCTACTCTTTCTAGAGTGTCTACATCCGAATGAATATAGCGGCATTTGATACTAAATCGTGTTAGGTATTTACTAAACTCCTCAGCCATTCTTTTGGTAAGTGTAGTGACAAGTACTCTTTCTTTTTTTTCAATTCTGATTCTGATTTCTTCTAGTAAATCATCAATTTGATTTTCACTTTTTCTTACCTCAATTACAGGCTCTAATAACCCTGTAGGTCGGATAACTTGTTCAACAATTACACCTTCTGATTTTTCCAATTCATAGTCAGCTGGAGTAGCACTTGCATAGATTGTTTGATTGTTAATCATTTCAAACTCATCAAACTTTAATGGGCGATTATCCATTGCTGCGGCTAATCGAAAGCCATGTTCTACCAAATTTGTTTTTCTTGCCCTATCACCACCATACATAGCTCTTACCTGAGGTAATGTTACATGACTTTCATCAATCACAGTCATAAAATCATTAGGGAAATAATCCAACAAGCAGAAAGGTCTGCTTCCTTCATTTCTTCCATCAAAGTATCTGGAATAATTTTCTATTCCTGAGCAGTACCCTAGTTCCTTTATCATTTCTAGGTCAAAATTAGTTCGTTCGTCTAATCGTTTAGCCTCTATTGTTAATCCTTTTTCTTGGAAATAATCCACCTGTTTTCTTAAATCATCTTGAATAGTGGAAATAGCGCTATGTATTTTATCTTTTGAAGCTACAAAAATACTAGCAGGAAAGATTCTTGCATCCTTTAATGTCTCTATAATTTTTCCGTTTTCAGGATTAAAGCTTTCAATTTCTTCAATTTCATTTCCAAAAAAATGAATACGATAAGCAATGTCATTATGTGCCAGAAAAATATCAACTGTGTCCCCTTTCACCCTGAAATTACCTCTGGTAAATTCAGCAGCTGTTCGACTATAAAGCGCTAAAACTAGTTTTTGCAGGAATTGATCTCTGCTTATGATATCTCCTTCAGAAAGGTCAATTATTCCATTGTGAAAATCCTCAGGATTTCCAATCCCATAAATACAAGAAACGGAAGAAACAACAATTATATCTTTTCTTCCTGAAAGTAGGGTAGAGGTGGTGTTGAGTCGGTATTTCTCTATCTCCTCATTAATGGATAAATCTTTTTCAATATATGTTCCTGAACTTGGCATGTAAGCTTCAGGTTGGTAATAATCATAATAAGATACGAAATACTCCACAGCATTTTCTGGGAAGAATTGTTTGAATTCACTAAAAAGCTGTGCAGCAAGCGTTTTGTTATGACTTAATACTAGTGTAGGGCGATTAACTTCATTTATTACATTGGCAATGGTAAAGGTTTTCCCGGACCCAGTAACCCCTAGAAGTGTTTGAAAATCATCACCATTATTTAGTCCTTCAACTAATTGTTTAATAGCGGTGGGTTGGTCTCCTGTAGGTGAGAATTCGGATTGCAGTTTAAATTGCATTTACCCTCTACTTAATAGTTGTAGTTTTTGCTTTAAGATATCAATTTCATCACTTGCTATGGAAATCTGTTTTTCTACCTGTTTTCTTAAGGGTTCCGTACCTTTGTTTATCCCTAGAAAAGATATATTGTTCTCGTATTGTGCAGTTTCTTTTTTTAGGGTGTCAATTTTTTCTCTTAGAAATTGTTTTTCGTTACCAACTGCTTTGTCATTCCCTTTTAATGAACTAATTTTATTTTTGTACTTCTCAGTGTCTAGTGCTTTTTTACTTAAGCCTAAGGTTTCAAATTTTGAATTAATTAAAGCAAAAAACTCTTCATTAATTTTCATTTTTTTTATAGGGACACGCCCTAGTGCTTTCCACTTTTCCCCAAATTCTTTTAATTGTTCAATACTAGTTTTTGAATCAGTTGTAGTTTTGAATGCCTTTACCTCTTTTAAGAGTTCGGTTTTTTCTTTAAAGCATGCTTCTTTTTCTTTGTCTTGAGCTTTGTAGTGAGCTTTTCTAGCATTAAAGAAGGTGTCACATGCAGCTTTAAATCGTTTCCAAAGTTTATTAGATTTTTCTGCAGGAGTAAATCCTGTATTTTTCCATTGAGTTTGTAATGCTATAAGTTTATTGCCTGCTCCTTGCCAGTCTGTACTATTTTGTAGTGTTTCTGCTTTTTCACAAATGTTGATTTTTGCAGTAAGCACTAGACTCCCTTCCTCTTTCTTTTGTTTGTAAAAAGCATTCTTTTTATTGTAAAAATTATTGAGTGAGGCTCTTAAATTTTTCCAAGCAAGTGTGTTGTCTACTTTGTTTAATCTGCCAATATTTTTCCATTCAGCTTCTAGCTCAGCACTCAGATTAGTAATTAATTGCCATGTATTATGTGAAGTTATAGGCTGGGTAGTTAAATTATCAATTTTCTTGCAGATAGCATCTTTTTTAGTAAGCTTTTCTTTGTCTTTTTCTTTTATTTCAAGGAAATAATTATTACGTTTTTTATTAAGTGTTTTGCTGATGTTTTGAAAACGCTCCCAAAGATCTTCTCGTAATTCTCTTTTTACAGGACCTATATTTTTCCAATGTTCGTGAAGTTCCTGTAAGGTATCATGCATTTTGTTAAATGATTTAGCATTTACTAAAGCCTCTGCTTTTTTACAAATTTCTGTTTTTTCTTCTAGGTTTCTTGTGAAATCTAAATCTCTTAAATCATTGTTTAGTTTTATGTAGTCATAAAATAACTCAACATGATGATGGTAGGATTGCCAAAGGTTATTGTTCTCAGTTTGAGGAACATGCCCTGTATTTTTCCATTGTTCTTGCAGAATTTTGAAATGTTCGAAAGTCTTTTTTATTGACTCATCTTCTTGTGTAAGTTTGTCAATATCCTCAATAATTTTTCTTTTTTTTTTACGGAATTCAAACTTTATCTTTTTATAGTTACCATAAGCTAGTTTGAATTTAATTTCTAGAGGATGAAGTGTTTTTTCTTGCGTAACTGTATCGGTCGTACTTTCTTCTTCTGTTGAGTTAGTTTTTTCTTTCTCTTCTTCTTTATTTTTAGCTTTCAATTTTATATAAAAGATGGATTTTAATTCTTCCACCTCTTTTGATACGGTATATGGTTTTTTGTATTGAGCTAGTAAATTAATTTTTTCAATTAACTCATCAATACCTAAGTCAGTATTGTTTACTGGAGTTATTACTTCTGATACAGGCGTTAAGAGTAAATCTTCTGTAATTTCTTGTACTTTATTTTCGTTCACCTTTCTGATATTTAATTACAAATTTACTAATATTTAACGACTTAAGTATTCCAAATGCTCCAAGATGTTTCTGCTTGAATTTGCAGCATCTCCAACCCGTTTTTTGTACAGGCTTTATTTACTCTTCCGTATTTTAAAAACAAGGTTTCTTTTGGGTTATATATTAAATCAAAAAGCAAATGTTTTTCTGTTAATAATTCGTAAGGAATTTGAGGATAATTTTTGATTTCAGGAATCATACCTAAAGGTGTTGCATTCACTATAATTGTATTAAAATCAATTATTTCTGATGTTATATCTGAATAATCAAATGCGCTATTTCTATTAATTGTTTTGTGTGAGATATTAAGTTGATTAAATATAAATTTCACTGCTTTTGCAGCTCCACCATCTCCTAATATTAGAGCTGTATTTCTCCCAGCTAAAAGAGGTGTAATACTTTTCTTAAATCCAATAACATCAGTATTGTGCCCTATAATCCTCCCCCTTGATATTTGTATGGTATTTACAGATCCAATCCTTTTTGCATTTTCACTTAATTCATCTAAAAATGGAATTATACTTTCTTTGTAAGGAAGAGTTACATTTATCCCTGATAGATTTTGCTTTTTGATTAATTGTGGAAATTCGCTAATGTCGTTTAGCTCAAAATTCAGATATTCAGTATTAGTAATTCGTTCTTTAAAAAACTTTTCATTAAAATAGCTGCTAGAGAAGGAGTGTGAAAGATTTTTCCCTATTAATCCAAAGGTTTTCATCTATTGTTTATTTGGCGCAAAATTTTCAAGACTATAAACAACAAGTATTCCTGCTACTATTAACAGCGTAGCTAGAATTGTTTCTTGATTACATTCGCTAGGTAAATGCCAATTGTAGGCAATAATTCTATCTTTACCGTTTACGAATATTCTTTCTGCAGGTTCCTTCCATGGCCAGATGATGCTTAATGAGCCTAATATGAATCCTGTAAGTAGGGCCAGTGTAGCGTCTTTATAATTTTTAAATACCCAGGATAATACATGAGAAAAGCTCATGAGTCCAAAAGCAGATCCCAAAAAGAATACTGCTAGCAGCATGATGTTTAAATCGGTTACTGCTGTTACCATAAGTAATTCGTAATTTCCCATCAGAATAAGAATAAATGATCCGGATAATCCAGGTAACATCATACCGCTTATTCCAATAATTCCACAGAGGAAAACAAAAAATAGATTACTATTTTCGCTTGCAGGAGTTATAAAGCTAAGAGATAGGGCAGTCACTGTTCCTATAATGAGACTTATGATGCTACTGCTGTTCCACTGCCGAATTCGTTTTCCAACAAAATATATTGAGGCAATAATAAGACCAAAGAAGAAGGCCCAAATAAGAATAGGGTAGTGTAAAAATAAATATTTAAATAGATTAGCAATGCTAAATAGACTAGCAATACTTCCGCCAAATACACTTAATAAGAAGTATAGGTTGGTATGTTGTATAAAAGCTGATAAGTCAAGTGAGATAATTAGTTTTAATGCCTTTTTATCGAATGATTTAAGCGAATTTATTAGTTCTTCATAAATCTCGGTGATTAAAGCAATTGTGCCTCCAGAAACGCCAGGAATTACATTCGCAACACCCATAGCCATTCCTTTAAAGAATAGAATAATATAATGTTTCATTTATTATTTATTAAGAAAATCATGAAAAGTATCTCCTCTTAATCCTATCCTTAATGTTTCTAAAGGAATTACTTCATCCCAAGCTATATTTCCTAGATTCACATTGGCTCCTAAAAGTTTTATAAACCAAACTTGTTGTGGTTTTTTAGGCGCTTCCCAAAGAATATCTTCTTCAGGTATTTTTGTTAAAATTTCATCAATTAAATCAGAACGCACATCACCTGTTTTGTTAAAAATACCAACATTTCCCCCCTCTCTTGCTTCAGCAATAACTTTCCACGCACCAGCTTCTAATTCTTTTTGCATAAGCTCTATCCATTTGTAAGGAGCAATTAATACATTTTCATCTTTTGACCCTACTTCAGAAACTACTGTAAACTCTGTAGCTAAATCAGAAATGTATTTACATTTTTTCTCATGAGGTATATCAATACTCCCATCAGAAACTTCACACATGGTTAATTTCCATTTTATGAGTAGTTCTCTATATTCTTTAAACATTCCTCTAACGATAAAAGCTTCAAATAATGTGCCTCCTAAGTAAACCATTAGCCCTGCATCTTGATACAGTTTTATTTTTGTTTCAATATGAGGAGATATGGCAGAAGTTCCGAAACCCAATTTAATGATATCAGTATGAGGTCCGCACATGTCAATAAAATTCTTAGTATCATTGATGCTCAATCCTTTATCCATCATCATGGTTAACCCATTCTCTCTCGGCTTTTGTGTTCTTTCAGGAATGTCTGTTAAAAAGAAGTTCATATTATCAGGGTTATTAATTTTTACAAAGATAGAAATATAAGATTATTCTTTTAGTTTTGTCAAATAAAATCAAGAATAGCTAATGACATTAATTAAATCAATTTCAGGAATAAGAGGAACTATAGGCGGTGATGTTGGAGATGCACTTACTCCTTTGGATATTGTGCGTTTTACGGCCTCTTACGCTTCTTTTACCAGAAAACAAGGAAGTAGTTCCAATACCATTATTATTGGGCGTGATGCGCGTATTTCTGGGAAAATGGTAAGTAATATTGTTTCAGGAACCTTAATGGGCTGTGGTTTTGATGTATTGGATATAGGACTTTCAACTACTCCTACTGTAGAAGTTGCTGTACAATTAGAGAAATCTGCAGGTGGTATAATTATAACAGCAAGTCATAATCCTAAACAGTGGAATGCCTTAAAATTGCTAAATGGAAAAGGTGAATTTTTATCTGCAACAGATGGAGAGGAAATTTTAGCATTGGCTGAAAATGACAATTTTACTTTTACTGAAGTTGATGATTTAGGAAAATACGCTTTTGATGATAGCTTTAATAATAAGCATATTGAGGAAGTTTTAAAATTAGATTTAGTAGATGTTGATTTAGTAAAATCTGCAGGATTCAAAGTAGTGTTGGATGCTGTAAATTCAACTGGAGGCTTTATGATTCCAAGATTATTGGAAAGAATGGGAGTGGAATGCGTAAAATTATTCTGTGAGCCAAACGGACAATTCCCACACAACCCAGAACCTTTGCCAGAGAACTTAACTGAAATATCAGCTTTAGTAGAAAAGGAAAAAGCAGATTTTGGTATAGTTGTTGACCCTGATGTGGATAGGTTAGCTATGGTGTGTGAGGATGGAAGTATGTTTGGAGAGGAATATACTTTAGTTGCAGTTGCCGATTTTGTATTGAGTAAAACACCAGGAAATACGGTTTCCAATCTTTCATCAACTCGAGCTCTAAGAGATGTAACCAATTCCCACAATGGTAATTATCAGGCATCAGCAGTAGGAGAGGTGAATGTAGTTGAAAAGATGAAAGCTACAAATGCGGTTATAGGAGGAGAAGGAAATGGGGGTGTAATTTATCCAGAACTACATTATGGAAGAGATGCTTTAATTGGAGTAGCACTATTTTTAACTCAATTGGCAGAAAGAAAAATTTCAGCAAAACAGTTAAGAGATTCATATCCTAACTATTTTATTTCAAAAAATAAAATTGAGTTAACGCCAGAAATTGATGTAGATGCCATATTATCTGCTTTGGCAGAGAAATATAAAAAGAAGAAAATTACTACTATTGATGGGCTGAAAATTGATTTTTCAGAAGGATGGGTGCATTTAAGAAAATCAAACACAGAACCTATTATCAGAATATATGCTGAAAGTGAAGGAGAGGAAAAAGCAAATGAGTTTGCAATTAACATGATAAATGAAATAAAAGAACTAATTTAAGATGAAAGTATATTTAGACAATGCAGCAACAACTCCTATGGCTCCTGAAATTATTGAGCTTATGAGTGAGATGATGAAAACAAATTTTGGAAATCCTTCTTCAGTTCATGAATGTGGGCGTAAATCAAAAATTATTATTGAAACAGCCCGAAAAACTATAGCGACTTTATTGAATGCCGCCCCAAAAACCATCTTTTTTACTTCAGGAGGGACAGAAGCAGATAATATGGCGATAAAGTGCGGTATTCATGATCATAACATTACACATGCTATTACTTCAAAGCTTTCGCATCATGCAGTTTTGTATCCTTTAGAGGACTTAGCTGCTGAAGGGAAAATAAAACTTTCTTATATTGATATAGACGAGAATGGAGTAGTTTCTTTAACACATCTTCAAAAATTATTGAAAGAAAACCCAAGAACATTTGTGTCTATTATGCATGCGAATAATGAAATTGGAACCATACAAGACATAAAAACGATTGGTGATATTTGCAAGGAATATAATGCAATTTTCCATTCTGATACAGTTCAAACCATAGCCCATTATCCTTTTGATGTGCAGGAGTTAAATGTTGATTTTATGGCAGCTTCAGCTCATAAATTTCACGGTCCGAAAGGCG
>LWDU01040336.1_pt1 | contig 28087 bp, 20 predicted proteins | sample 727161 | NCBI WGS metagenome assembly LWDU01 (sample SAMN04566230, study PRJNA314399) | hydrothermal vent metagenome | isolation source: deep sea hydrothermal plume seawater | place: Mexico: Gulf of California, Guaymas Basin | collected 2004-07-11
TTGCGAGCACCCCCGCCAGTTCTGTCGCGGGAATCGTCGTGCGTGTCCACACGCAGTTGTCCTCTCCAGCCGAGGGGTCTGGCCACAAGGACGCGCAGGTACCCGAGCTGTCGACGTAACCGCCGCTTGCCACACCATCCAAGGCTAAACCGTCTTGCACCCACACAGCTGCGCAGGCCTGGGCCAGCTTGTAGAGCTGAGTCGCCGTTGGCAGCTGCAGGTTTCCGCTGTCGGTCAACGACGGCTCTGGCACCCAATCTTGGTCTATTTCTCCGTCGCTGTCGTTGTCAGCCGGAACGGCTGTATCCCCGTTCAGTTGCTTGAGGTACTCGACGGCCTCGGCGTAGGTACGCGGCTGGTTGTCGGGTGATGCGTGCCAGGCAATACCGGTCTCAGCGTCCCACAGCGCGGGGGTGTCGTAGTTGTTATTGAGGGCGTAGTAGCCGGTGGTGGGCAGCGGACGCTGGGCCACCTGGCAGCCCTTGATGTACAGTTCACACTTGTCGCCGCTCGTGAGGTCGGCCATGTAGATCTTGCAGTTGGTCGGGGCGATGGCGGCCAACGCGGCGTCGTTGCTCACCACGCAGTTCCTGCCCTTGCCGCCGGCCTGGCAGGTGTCCTGGTTGGCGAAGCTTCGCCATTCTTCATCAACGGCAGCACCTGGCGCGGGAGCAGCAGGGTCGAGGTCGCTGTAGGAGTACACCACCGTGCCCCCGGCAGTGTTGACATACGAGTAGGCGATGGCAGCGGTCTTCCTGTTCGGCTTGGCCTTGCACTTGAGCAGCGCCTGGGCGGGCGTGGCAAGCGCGATGGCCGCAAGCGTTACCGTAACAGCGACAAGGATGTTTCTAAGTTTCATGGCGGTGCTCCCGTGGTTGGTGGCCCTGTTGTCGGCGGACGAAAGACCGGGCGCTGGGTAGAATCCGTTCATGTGGTCAACCTCCAGGCGGCGCAACAATACGCCGACGCGTGCTGACCCCACCCGGCCCAGACCGGAAGCACAGCTTATTCTATGAGATCTACCGGGGGCTGTATGTCCCCCATCTGGGTAAAAACCCCGAGAGCATCCGTCGCCTGCGTGAGCGTGCTCGCCGGCTTTACGAGCGAGAAGGCGATCTCAGTCGCCTTCGGCAGTACGTGGAGCGCTGGTACCGAATCCTTGCGTCCGACTACTCGCAGGTTACCACCACCGGCAAACAGCTCGCGTTGGCCAAACCGTCGTCTATCGTATCGCAGTCGCTGGAGAGCGAGTGCAAGTCGTTCGAGATCTCGCAGGTGCGGCAGACGGCCTGCGTTACCAGACACGTCGCCACGCACGCCTCAGTTTCCGCGCCGGGGCTGGAGTTCACGCACTCATCACTGCGGGCGCAGCTCGTCGCCTGCTCTGCCGCAGCGCATTTCTTTGCCACGGCACCCCCCGGGTAGAGCCGGGAGAATATTCGTAGCAGCTTGCCACTGTTGTCGATCCAAAAGCCATGGCAACTTTCGGCCAGCTCTTCGGCATTATTCGCATAGCCTGTCCCACATTCGGTGCAGCCAGTATTCGGGGTCTGGGGCTCTTCCGAGCAAGTCTTGGGGCACAAAACTCTTTTCATGCACGCAGCGAAGTACTTCAACCCGCTCCGCACAGCCTTGTCCATGCTCTTGTAGACAGCGGCCTGGCAGCGGCCCGTGGCCTTATGAGAAACATCGATCGCCGTGTTCAGGTTGGGGCCGTACAGGTCGGCCACAAACGCGAGCACGTTCTCGGTCGCCGCGCAGTTGATCTTCTGCTCGGTAGCGACGGCAAAATCCGGGGTTGCACCGACACAGGCGGTGGCGACCTTGCGCCGGGCCTCGGCCAGCTTGCCCCGGGGATCCTGCCGCAGGCAACTCTGCGGGGCGATCTCACGACCCTTAAGGGCGTTCTTTATACAGCCCGATACAATCTTGCCCTGCGTGCGCACCACACCGGTGCCGGCCTTGTCCAGCCGGTGGATGCAGCGCCGCTGGTCGCGGTCCTGCGGCTGGGCCTGGGCAGTTGTGGCCACAAGTGTGGCCGCAAGTGTGGCCGTAGCCAGTGCCAGGGCCAGCGGTGCGATCGAGGTCAGTCTGTAAACTCTCATGTTGGACTCCCCCGCTGGTCGCAGGCGCCAGCGTGTGTATTGGTGAAGGTGCTTGTGCGGGGGATGGGAAAAGAATCGCGCGGGCCGGATTGGAGCGTTGCCGCGGGCGCCCAGGCACTGGGCGACGCTTTGCGCACAGCGACAGTCGAAGGACCGGTCGAGAGACCGGGCGCTGGGTAGAATCCGTTCATGCGGTCAACCTCCAGGCGGCGCATCAATACGCCGACCCGTGCTGACCCCACCCGGCCCAGACCGGAAGCACAGCTTATTCTATGAGATCTACCGGGGGCTGTATGTCCCCCATAGCATCCGGCGCCTGCGTGAGCGTGCTCGTGGCCGCCTGCAGGCGCTCTGCTAAGGCGAGTGAATGGCTGGGGGGCAACCACGGCTGGGTGAACCGCCCGGTGGGGTTGGTGTCAGTAGCGGTGTCAGTAGAGGGCGTAAGTGAGGGGAAAGGGGAGTAAAGTACGCAACCATCGCCACCCTGTATATCCTTGTTTTTACGCCGATATATTCAAAAAGCTCAGGTTAGCGGGGATTATCGTCATCGCCCTCAAAGGGTCTCATAATCCCTAGGTCGTGAGTTCGAGTCTCACCTTCGCCACCATTTTTACGATAACCGGTTTTACGACAGCGCGCTGCCCGTTGGGCCGCTGGCTCGCCGCGAGGAAACGTCAGCCCCGGCCGAAGGCGCTGTCGTTGAGGTCAACGGCGATTTCCCAGGCCGTGTCGCCCAGGCAGTCAGTGTCCAGCGGATCCGCTACCAGGCAGTAGCCCAGGCCCGACTGGTCGTCACAGCGCGCAGGCTCAGCGTTGACCCTGGCCCTTAGCTTGTCGGTGCTTTGAGCCGTGTCGGCCAGGCAATCGGTTTCCAGGCCTGCTGCGAGGGCCTTGACCTCGCAGCGCGACAGCAGTCTCGTGATGCGAGTGACAGCCCGGGCGACTTTTCGCGCCAATAATTGCTGGCAGCGGCTCGCAGAGTCAGTGCCAGCCAAGGCGGTGGGCAGGTCAGGCGGGCTATCGCCGATGACGCCCGAGAGAAAATCACCGGTGAACACCTCCTGGCGACAACGCTGGCACTCAGCCGAGTCTGACATCGTCAAAATCTCAATATGTTCGCAAGGCGAAGCGCATTCAGCTTGCCAGTTCATGGAGTAGGGGGTCAGTCCCTTGCCGGCGCAGGTGCTATCGTCGCTACCACCGATCCGCTTGTCCAGGCGCAGGTCTGCTCTCGCGATGCCGAGGTCACGCGCGCCCGAGTCACAGGCCAGCCCATCGACCTCGTCGGTGTAACACTCGCTCCATTCCTTGATGACGTTCTTCGAGTATCTGGAAAATAATTTCGCCGTACGTGACTGGCAGGACACCCGTTGATCGATGGGTGCCAGGTCTCGCACCGTCGCCAGTACCAGCACCTGTACGGAAACCAAGGGCTCGTCGGGGTCGTTGCTGCTGACCTCAAGATCAACGAACTGGAATACGTCTGAAAGCGGAATGAAGTCCAGCTGTAGATCCACAGATTCGCCCACCTGGACGTCGAACGGCAGGGCCGGTCCGCTCACTACCAGGTCAGTCGGGCCTCCCGGCGCGAGGCCGAAATCAGACACCGTCAGCGCCTGGCTGGAACCATTGTTGTAGACCGTCAGCACCGCGGAACTGCTGTCGCCCACCTCGGCCGACATGCTGATAGAAACAGGCGACAAGCGAATGTCGAGAGGCTCAAGGCAAGTGGCCACCATGGGGGTTATCCACTGATCATAGCCGGTGGGCGCGTCGAGAGCTGTAAAGTAATCAGCGCAGGAGTATCCGGGCAGGGTCTCCCATGTCAGGAGCTCGTCAAGATTGCTGAACCCATCCCCGTCGCTGTCAATCGCCTCGACATCCTCCAGCGACTGCTCGATGCTCTTGCCCAGGTAGAGGTGCTGCTGCACCGAACCTCCATATAGATTGCGAGCACCGGTTCCTGCCCACTTTAAATGGCAAACCCCACAGGCGTCGAGGTTAGATTCATCGGCGATGGAATACCGGGCCTTGAGAGTCTCAAAGTAGGTAGGCCTGGCCTCAACGCCGCCTACGCTGGCCATCAGAAAGGCTGCAGCCACCGCGAGCAGCGCAATTTTCCCTGCAAGTTCTCTTTTGCAAAGCGCGATCATGTCAGGGCCTCAGCTCCGCAAATGACGTCGAAACCATCGCCGGCGCAAGGTCAGAGACTGCGGCCTCAACACAGGACGCCGCAGCTGCCGCGTCGTTGCCCGAGGCGCAACCTGGTAGCACACCCGTGTCGTCACAGTGCTTGATTATCTTGCGCGCCGATTTTGCCGCCGCCCGGGATATGCGCCCCTCGGGGTCGGTGTTGCAGTCGAGCGGGCCTCCGCCCGGGTTCTTGAGCTTATTTTTCTCACAGCGTGCAAGCTCTTTTGTCCAACGCCAGGACAGCGACGTCGAAGCAGTAGCGAGCGCCCGCTGGCAGACGTCGGGAGCGCCAGGTCCGCTCGCAGCGGGGAGCGAGGGCGGTATCACGCCATAAGCCGATTCCATTGCCGCCCCTATGAGTTGGTCGGCCAGGCAGCGATTGCAGTCGGCCAGGTCACTCGCGTCGAACAGCAGTTCTCCGGCACAGGGCGCAGGACACCAGCCGGGGTGCCCGAGCGAGGCCGGTGTTAATCCCGCTCCAGCGCAAAACCTGTCCCCGGCACCGCCCAGCTTGGATTCGAGCGTGGCCCTTGCCGTGGCTATCTTGGCCGAGAGAAAGGGCCCATCGCACGTCAGCCCACCGGCTTCGAGATAGAAACACTTGCTCCATTGTCGCAGAGCCTTCTTGAAATAACGCGAGCCTGTTTTCCACGAATTCAACGAACAACGTGCGAGCTTATCCTCGTCGGTCTCTACCACGACCCGCGCCATCTCTACCGGCAGGGATCGATTGTAGGTGTTCCAGAGGTCGTAAAGTATAGGTCCGGCTGCGTTGGTTACGTTTTCGTCACGCAGAAACTCTATGTATTCACGCGTCGCCGTCTGGTAGTAAAGCGACACTTCGGCCTTCACTGCGCCTGCACCCACGGGGTAGACAACGTCTTCCCAGTACTGCCCCTCGGGATAGTCGTCGGGCACCGGCGTGGCATCGACCGCGTCGTACTGGGCCTTGACCCAGCCCCTGGGTGGAATGCGATTGTCGTGCTCCCTCACGTTGGCCAGGGCGAGGTGCTGGGTGGTGCCAGGCACTATGCCCAGCAGGGCGGCAAGCGCGGGGGAGGTGGCGTGCAGGGCTTCCCATGTGTGCAGTGAAGCGTCGTAGTCAGGGTCGCCCAGCTCCGCGTGAACACCCGGCAACTCGGCCTCGGCGAAGTCGTAGCGTCCCGATTCAAACACGACATTGCGGTCCCCGTCGTAAGCGCGCACGTGCAACCACATTCGACGTCCTTCTGGATAACCGGTGGGCAACTTGTGGCCTGTTTCGTTCTGAACTCGCACCGTGAGCTGCCCCGTAGCGATGGTTGCGGTCACGGTGGCCGCCTTGCGCAGGAAATCCCGGTTACGCTCGGCGCCTTCCAGCAATAACTCAGCGTCGACCTCGGGCCCGAACACCGGATGATGAGGAATGATGGACAGGGCAAAGGTGTTAGCACCCAGGAACTGGTGCAGGGGGAGGTCGTCTCGACTGCCGGCGTCCAGGGCGTCAATCCCGCTGACGTCGGGCATGTGGCAATCCTGGCAGGTCGATACCTCTGTCTTGTTGCCGCCGAACTGCGGTGCGTGCACCGTCCCGCTAGCGTAATCACTGTGCAGCCACTCGCTGTACGTGTTCTGCTCCGGGAACGACAGGGCCGGATCACCGGGTTCGTCGAGGGCATTGGCAACGTACTCACCACTCAAGTCCCTGCTGTAGAGCGGGACATAGACGTTGTGGCAGGTGCCGCAAAGTTCGGATTGCTGGTGGTAGGGTGACACCAGGGTCTCGGAAGCCGGAGCGTGGGGGTTGAAACCAAGGTCTGCTTCCACGTCGAAAGGGCCCCGCAGGCGTTCCTCCGGGTCAATGATCATCTGGGCGCTGCCGGTTACCACTACCGGCTCGGTCAGGGCCGCGAGGATGGCGGCGTCTTCAGCTGGAGAACCGGGGCCGGGCGTCGGGTCTACCATGCGGTGACATACCGAGCATTGGACACCGTGGCGGTCATCGGCCGTCATCATGCTGCCGTCGGGAGCCGCCGAACGGCCCTCCAACCAGCCCCGGCTTAAATGGCAACGAAGGCAGGGCTCGCCGGCGTTATCGGCATCCTGGTTGGCGATCGCCACTGCAGCCCACATCAGGGGGTCGCGAGCAGCCTGGCCCATCATCGAACCCTCCCAGTTGCGAAAAGGCTCGACCTCGGGAGAGCCGTAATCAGAGTGGCAGGGAGTACAATCGTCGGGAGTCGAGAGGCCATCGACTATCGACAGTGGCTGTGTCCCGGGCATGAAAAAATCAGCCGTGGTCGTCGGCATCTGGGCGCCGGCCAACGATGGCAGGCAGAGCAACGCGCACAGCAAAGCGCAAAAAACCGGGAACAGCAGTGCTGCTCCCGGCTTCTTGCGAATTACCGTTAGTGCCGCATGTTCGGGCGGCAGGAAAGTCGACTTTTTACGGACAGGCAGGGAACCCTCCTGAATCAGTAGTATCGGTAAACTTGGTGGGGAAGACATTTCCACTGAAGCAGTTCAACCCGGCGGCTCCATCGTGGGCGTAGATTATATCCTTCGCGAGCGACGGAAGCGGCAAATCGGGCGCAGCCCCGTTACCTCCAGCCACGTTGTAGGTAACGGCGTTACCCGAAAGCGCCTGGTCAGCGCTAATGGACGTGAACGTGCCCGGCGCAAAAACATTAGTGGCTTCCTGGTCAAGCAAGATGACACCGGCCGAGTTGTTGTCCAGCATCAAGTTGTGGTGAAAGTCCGTGTCCTGCACGGATATCACCAACATTCCGGTCCCCACCGGGATGTTGCCGACCAGGCCGGCCCCGATGTTGGGTATGTTGTTGTTGACCGTCACGTTGTAGGAGATGTCGTTATCGACAACCAACTGCACCGGGAGGTCAGGCAACTTGAAGATGGCCAGCCCGCCCGAGTTGTCAAAGGTGAGGTTGTTCTGCACCACGCCATAAGACGAGTTCTCCAGCTCTATGCCGGCCGGGTTATTGTAGGCGTCACAGTAGCGGATCACCACGTTGGTCGACTGGCCGACGTAGATTCCTGCGTCAGTAACATTCCGACCTACCGAGGTCTCTACGACCACGTTGTTGCTCTGCACCGGGAAGATACCGTAAGTCGAGTTAGGCGGGGTACCGCCGTCGCCTATGACGTCACGGAAGGTGACTCCTTCGGCACCGCTGACAAAAATCCCGTTCTCGTCCCAGTTTTCAGTGACCAGGCTCTGGAACTCAAGACCATCGACCTCGACGGCAAAGACACCGTTGGCAAAAGGACCCACTCCCGAAGGCCGCCGCAACAACGGGCGACTGTCGGTGGCAGCACCGCAACCCACGAGCGCAAGACCATCGCGCGAACCAGGGTCTGCGTGGTCGACCACGCAGGTGCCGGGCGAAGTGCAATCACCGTCCGTCGAACATGCTATGCCATTATCAACCCCACCGGAGCATTTACGAACAGCCGATATCAAGATCTCGTCTTCGTAGGTTCCCGGAAGAATAAGGATCTTGTCGCCGGTAGCCGCTGAGTCGACGGCCGCCTGCAGGGACTCGCCCTCGGCCACCAGGGCCGCTGCGGATTCGTTGTAGACCTGGTCCAGTATGCCGAGCCAGGTGTTTTCGCTGGTGCAGTACAGGCAATCGATCAGGCCCGCCGTGGTGGTGGTGCCGGGGCAGGAACGCATCGAGATCAGAAAGCCCAGCGGCCCCTCGGCCAACTGCTTGCCCGGTATATCACTACAACTTTTATTTATGCCCTTGGCGAGCTTTTCGCGGGCCTTGGAATAGCCCTTGGCTGCCTTGACGTCGCTGGGGTCAACCCAGGCGCCAGCCACGCGAGAGCCGACACAGGTAGCACCGTCTACAGCCACTTTGCCCAGGCATTTGGTGGTGGTCTTGGATATTCCCGTGAGATACTTCACGGCCGACTTGGCAACGGTCTTGCCGCATTTCTCCGAAGAGCTCTTGAGTATGCCTCCCGGCACACCGTGCGTAATGCCGAGAAAAAGGTCAGCTAGGACCGCGTTCTGGCCCAGCACGCACTGGCCGATAATGTTCTCGTCGGTCTGAGCTCCGTAGAATCCGCCGAGCGCCGCCTGGGCAGTGTCATCTCCACAGGCTTTGGCAATGCTGGACTCGGACTTGAGCGCGATTTTCTGAATCTTGCTCTGGCCTTTCGCGTCCGGACAGAGAACCGGCTCGTTCTTCGACAGGCATTTACTCTCGGCCCCGACCCTGATTTTGAGGAATTTGGCAACCGACTTGAGTATTGCCGCGTGGCATTTTTCGCCATCAGGCCCAGGCCCCGCGATAGTAGGAGTAGCCACGTCGGCGCAGCTGTGGAGGCCGCTTGTATCAAGCGCCTGCACCTGCCCTGCGGCAAGAAAAATAAGTGAAAAGAAGATGAGACCGGCGACTTTTTTCATTGAGTTTCCCCTTGGACGCGGAGAACGGCTCCGCGTGCTCGACAATGACATCTCGGATGTAGTTGTGTCAAGGGTGAAGCCCCCCCGGATGGGGGCTTTCTGTGCGAAAAACACTATAAAAACGCTGGTTGGCTACTCTGTTACTGAAAGCAAGGCGCGCAGACCAGCTGCGTCAGTCTCACGAGCCACGTACGAACGCAGTTGCCCTGCTTCGATCCGGTAACGCAGGGTCCTGACTTGAGTAGGCCCGTCCAGATCGGCGCGGGAAGGGGGGTCATTCTGCGAAAAATCTTGTAATTCGTAAGCAAAAGCCACATCCAGCCCAGCTGGATCCAGGTCTACTGTCTCCATGCGCTCGAGTGACGGGAGCAGAACCGAGCCCCAGAGCAGCTTGTCGGCGATCTTGGGGCCGCTGACGCCCAGGTCGAGAAGCAAACCGGTATCAACGTCTATCTGAAGGAAATCTGCCCCGTAAACACTGGACGGACCCACGACTTTGACCTCCGTGGACAGCACGGCGCCTGCCTTGAGGCTGTTGATGAGCAGGTTCGCCTGCAACGCCACGGCATCTCCTCCCCACTCCTCGGCGGTGAGCGCGAGCGCTTCGGCCAGGCGGTTCACAGCCCGCCTGGTTGCTTCGCCCTGTTGGAGATCGGGCGGGGAATTAGTGGTGGCCAGCTCATCGGCATCCCCCGGTATCGCAGAGGCCAGTAGCAACACGGTAAGAATTATCGAGATTTTCATGGTCCACGATGCTGTCACAGCCCGCGCGGCCTTGCCACGGCGAGTGGGGCACGCGAATAATACTGTCGGTCCTGACGTGAAAAGACACGGTAAATTGATGTTTGGATTATTGCCAACTGTTGAAGCGGCTGCGCGGCGCGCCGACATGGAGGGCAAAGGTGTGCTCGTGGCGGTATCGGGTGGCGGCGACTCAATGGCACTGCTGGAACTCTTGCTGGAGCTTGCCGACAAGTGTGATCTTAAACTCGAAGTAGCTTTTGTCGACCACGGCTGCCGCGAAGATGTCCAGTCAGAACTCGAACTGGTCGAGGCCCGCGCCCTGGCAGCGGGCTTGCCGTTTTTCTGCTTGCGCGTGAAAGCGGGGGCGCAAGCCAACGAGGCTCGGCTGCGGGAGCTGCGGTATTCGGCGCTTCTTGGCTGCGCCGACGAACGAGGATTGCAACTGGTAGCCACGGGCCACAACAGCGACGACCAGGCCGAGACCATTCTCATGAACCTGTTCCGAGGCGGGGGACTGCGCGCTCTCGGCGGCATGCGCGACGCTCGCGGTCGCGTGGTCCGGCCCTTGCTCGATGTGAGGCGCAGCGCGTTGCGCGAGCTTCTCAAGAGCCGTGGTGTCGCGTGGGCCGAAGATCCGAGCAACAGCAGCGACCGCTTTCTGCGCAATCGCATACGCGGGCGGGTGCTGCCGATCGTCGAGCGCGAGGTGGGCCAACACGTTGCCCGGCGGTTGGCAGAAGACGCATCGCGCTTGCGACTGGAGGACGACTACCTGCAAGGCGAGGCCTCGCGCTACAGGTTGTGGGTTGCGGGAAGTGAAGCCGATGCTGTTCTTGACCTCGCCGCCTTCGACCGAGTACCACCGGCGCTGCGCTGGAGGGTGTTGCGTTCCTGGCTGCTCGAGACCGGCGGGCCACGGAGTCCGACTGCACGCCAACTGGAGCTGCTGGAAAAACTTAGCAGCCGGCGCGATGGCAGTGCCGAACTGGACATGCCGGGGCGGCCAGTGTTGCGGGAATACGGCCAACTGCGGCGCGTCCGGCTGTCGGTGAACGCCCTTGATTTCAACCTGGTACTCGACCCGCGCAGCGACGCGGCCGTTGAAGACCCTGCGGGAAGGTGGTCGATAGCCGTAGATCGGAAGGTTGCTGAGCCCCAGCGAAAATCGATACTTGAGCAGGCCGTGAACGCATCGCGCACTCACTTGCTGCGTGGCGACATTTCCGTACGTCCCCACAGGAATGGAGACCGTATTCGCCTAGCCACTGGCGGACACGCGCTGGTGAGCGATCTGCTGGGAGAGCTCAAAGTGCCGAGAGCCATGAGAGGGGGATGGCCCGTAATGGAACAGGCAGCCAGCTTGCTGTGGGTGCCTGGATTGCTTGCCGACCCTGGGCTGGCGACAAACTCCAGCGACGATTCATTGCTGCTGAGTTGGAAGCGGAAGCCGGGGTTTTGAGCTGCCGGGCTCGTGGTTACGCGCTCAAACTCGCGCGAATCGGGGCTATTTGCTTGTTGCCGGTCGTTAACGCACGTGATAGCTTCGCCGAGAACTTCAGCATCCGGGGGCGCCTGCCCAGGCGCTGTCCAAGGTCAGTAAAAGGATTAAGCTACAGAATATGAACCAGTTTTCTCGTAACATCGCTCTCTGGCTAGTCCTGGGCCTCATGGTCGTCCTGCTGTTCAATATGTTTCAGGGCCAGCAGCAGACCGATGAAAAGGTCATATACAGCGATTTCATCGAAGAGCTGCAGGCGGGTAGGGTAGACCAGGTTACCCTGCAGGGAGACCAGATAAGCGGCACGATGGATGGCGGTCGCAATTTCACCACCTACGGGCCGCTCGACGATGCAGTTGACGAAATCAAGGCCGTAGACGTACCCTTCGAGGTAAAGCCCCAGGCCAACGAACCCTGGTACGTCATCCTACTGGTGCAATGGTTCCCTATGCTGCTCCTGGTCGGCGTGTGGATTTTTTTCATGCGACAGATGCAGATGGGTGGCGGCAAAGCCATGTCCTTCGGTAAGAGCCGCGCCCGGTTGCTGAACGAGAACGAGCAGAAAGTAACCTTCGGCGACGTGGCGGGAATAGACGAAGCCAAGGAAGAACTCGAAGAAATCATCGCCTTCCTGCGCGACCCCAAGAAGTTCACACGCCTGGGCGGCCGCATACCCAAAGGAGTACTGCTGGTCGGCGCGCCGGGCACCGGCAAGACACTGTTGGCACGGGCCGTGGCTGGCGAAGCTGGCGTCCCCTTTTACTCGATCTCCGGCTCTGACTTCGTCGAGATGTTCGTGGGGGTAGGGGCTTCGCGCGTGCGCGACCTCTTCGTACAAGGCAAGAAAAACGCGCCCTGCATAATCTTCATCGATGAGATAGACGCGGTCGGTCGCCACCGCGGGGCGGGCCTCGGCGGTGGGCACGACGAACGGGAACAGACTCTCAACCAGTTGCTGGTCGAGATGGACGGTTTCGAATCCAACGAGGGCGTAATCCTGGTGGCGGCCACAAACCGACCAGACGTACTCGATCCTGCCTTGTTACGCCCTGGACGTTTCGACCGACGCATCGTCGTGCCACAACCCGACGTCCGTGGCAGGACCGGGATTCTCAAGGTACATACCCGCAAGGTCCCGCTGGGCGACGACGTAGACCTTAGCGTCATAGGACGCGCCACGCCGGGTTTCAGTGGTGCCGATCTTGAGAGCCTGGTCAACGAGGCCGCCCTTCAGGCAGCCCGCGAGAATAAGGACGCGGTCTGTCAGCCTAATTTCGACCATGCCAAGGACAAGATTCTCATGGGCAGCGAGAGGCGCAGCCTCGTAATGACCGACGAAGAAAAACGCAACACGGCTTACCACGAGTCAGGTCACGCCCTGATCGCCGCGTTGTTGCCAGGTGCAGACCCGGTGCACAAGGTCACGATCATACCCAGGGGCATGGCCCTCGGACTGACCCAGCAGATTCCGGTCGAAGACCGTCATTCCTACAACCGGCGTTACTTGAACAACAACCTCGTCATCCTTTACGGCGGCAGGGTGGCCGAAGAAATTGTCATGGATGAAGTGACGACAGGCGCCGGCAATGACCTTGAGAGGGCAACGGAGCTGGCGCGAAAAATGGTCTGCGAGTGGGGAATGAGCGAATCCATGGGGCCAGTTACCTACAGCACACCAAACGAAGAAGTCTTCCTGGGGATGGACATCACGCAGCGGCGCGAGTACTCCGAGGCTACCGCGGGCAACATAGACGCGGAGGTCAGGAACATCCTCTCGGGAGCTTACAAGAAAGCGCGTAAGATACTCGACGAGCACCTCGCGATCCTGCACAAGATGGCAGCAGCCTTGCTGGAGCACGAAGTACTGGACAACACCGATATCCAGAAGCTTCTCAGGGAAGGTGGGGTCGAGCCGCCCGTGGTTCCCGAGCCGGCACCCGTGCCAGCCTGAAAACCGGCCATTGAGCAACGACGAAGAGCCGCTGCTACGCAAGCTGGCCACGGCCAGGGGCCCCTTGTCCTTGGCCGACCGTCCGCTGCTGGTCGGCATTCTCAACCTGACACCTGATTCGTTTTCGGATGGGGGCCGCTTCTCTGGCCCCGAGGAAGCCGTCGATGCCGCTCTTGAAATGGTCGAACTGGGCGCGGACGTAATCGACGTTGGCGGGGAGTCTACGCGCCCGGGTGCCACGCCCGTTGACGAGGACGAAGAACTCGCGCGGATCTTACCGGTTGTTCGTGAACTCGGGCAACAGGCAAACCTACTCTTCTCAATTGATACCGTGCGCGCCGCTGTAGCCCGGCAGGCACTGGACTGCGGCGCCGCGATCGTCAACGACGTGTCAGCCTGCCGCTGGGACGGGGACATGTTTTCGCTGGTGGCGAAAGCCGGGGCAGGCCTGGTGTTGATGCACAGCCCAGGGCGGCCCGAAGTCATGATGGAACTGGCGAACTACGGACAGGTAGTTACCGAAGTCAGCGATTTTCTGGACGAGAGATGCCGCCTGGCTGTCGAAGCGGGCGTCGCCGCGAACGCGCTTATCGTGGACCCTGGCCTGGGCTTCGGTAAACAACTGGACGACAACCTGGAGCTGGCGGCCAATTTCAAGAAGCACTGGCAGGGCGATCAACCCGTCATGCTCGGACCCTCGCGCAAGCGCTGGCTGGGCGAGGTGTGCGACATCGAGCGCGCATCCGAGCGAGACACCGCCACCGCGGCAGCAGCCGCGCTTGCCGCTTTCAGCGGCGTGGAGCTGATCCGCACCCATGACCCGGGCTCTACCCTGCAGGCGGTTAAGCTCGGCGCCGCGCTGCGCAGGCACAGGGGAACCTGAAACAGGAGCTGGAGGTGCGGTAAGCCCCGGTTTCTGCGATACAATGACGGCAAGCCGGAACTCGGTTATCAAGCGACAAGGGAGACCACGGAATGACAGGTGAGAAAAACGACAACGGCGTTCGCCGCATGTTCGGCACTGACGGCGTCAGGGGCGTGGCCAACATAGAACCGATGACCCCCGAGACCGTTCTGCGCCTGGGCCGCGCGGTAGGCCGATTCTTTCAAACCGACGGCGATCGGCAACACAAGGTTCTCATCGGCAAGGATACCCGGGTGTCTGGCTACATGATCGAAACCGCGCTCGCCTCGGGGCTCACCTCTATGGGCGTCGACGTGTTGCTCGTGGGACCGATGCCGACACCGGGGATAGCATTTCTGACGCGAAGCATGAGGGCCGACGCCGGGGTCTCGATATCTGCTTCGCACAACCCCTTTGAAGATAACGGCATCAAGTTCTTCGGACCCGATGCGTTCAAGCTTCCCGACGCCGACGAAACGCTGATCGAAGAACTCATGCTCGGCAGCGAAATCGACCGCATGCGCCCAACGGCCGGCGCCATTGGAAAAGCCCGACGAGTAGACGATGCCGACGGGCGCTACAACGTTTTTCTCAAATCAGCGGTGCCCCGGGGTCGAACCCTGGCTGGATTCCGGCTCGTGGTCGACTGTGCCAACGGCGCTGCGTACCGCGTTGCCCCCGCGGTACTCGAGGAACTCGGCGCCGAGGTGGTGGCCATTGGTGACCAGCCCGACGGCTTTAACATCAACGAGGGCTGCGGGGCGATGTACACCGACCTTTTGCGGGAGCGCGTCCTCCGAGAGGGCGCCCACGCAGGCATAGCTCTCGACGGCGACGCCGACAGGGTTATCATGGTCGACGAACTCGGCGCCGAGGTGGACGGTGACCGCATGATGGCGATACTGGCCACCCATATGAAACAAAGCGGGTTGCTGCGAGGCGACGCTGTTGTGGGCACGGTGATGAGCAACCTCGGGCTCGAGGTGTACCTCAAGGAACAGGGAATCGGGCTCCAGCGAGCCAACGTTGGCGATCGTTACGTCGTAGAAATGATGAAAGAAACCGGCTGTAATCTCGGCGGAGAGCAGTCGGGACACTTGATCTGCCTCGACAACACGACGACCGGCGACGGCATGATCTCAGCGCTGTCTGTGCTCGTCGCCATGCAGGAAGCCGACAAGCCGCTGTCGGAACTCCACGCCCCCATAAACAGATATCCGCAAGTGCTCATAAACGTCGCCGTCCAGGAGAAGAGCGACCTCGCCGAGGAGGCGGATATCTGTTCGGCCATTGACAGCGCGCGCGACGCACTGGGCGAACAGGGGCGGGTGCTTGTGCGCTACTCGGGCACCCAGGCGTTGGCCCGGGTCATGGTCGAGGGCTCCGAACACAGCGCAGTAGAAGAGCACGCGCGTGCCATAGCCGACGCCATCCAGGCGCGGCTGGGTTGAGAAGGGCAGGTGGCAGAGGTCAGCCTCGGCGTAAACGTCGACCACGTGGCCACCATACGCCAGGCCCGAGGAACTGATTACCCGGACCCGGTCGAAGCTGCCCTGGCCGCCGAGCGAGCCGGTGCCAGCAGCATCACTGTTCACCTGCGCGAAGATCGTCGGCACATAAACGACAGCGACGTGGCGAGAATGGCACTGGCAATCAATACCAAGCTGAACCTGGAAATGGCGGCCACCGACGAGATGATTGACATCGCCGCTGCGCTCAAGCCCGCTGACGTCTGCCTGGTGCCCGAACGGCGCGAAGAGCTCACCACCGAAGGTGGACTGGCTGTGCGCGGGCGCGAAAAAGAGCTGGCACCGCGACTCGCCCGGCTCGCGGATGCGGGCGTAAAGGTGAGCCTTTTTATCAACCCCGACCTCGACGAAATAAGCGCAGCGAGGGATAGCGGTGCCCCGGTCATAGAACTTCACACTGGGCGCTACGCCGATGCCAACGGAGAGCGGGCCGCCCTTGAACTCGAATTACTGCACAGGGCAGCGTTGCACGCCGTGGAGCTTGGGCTGCAGGTCAACGCCGGCCATGGACTGACTGTGGCCAACGTGGGCGCCGTTGCAGCCCTTCCCGGGCTGGTGGAGCTCAACATTGGTCACAGTATCGTAGCCAGGGCCATTTTCCTCGGCATCGAGGGCGCCGTTGGCGAAATGATCGCTGCCATGGGGAGTAACTGAAGTGTCCTGGCCTGTCGTCGGAAGGGCGGCGGCCGCCGCCATCGAAGAGGCTACGATAGCCGCCGGCATGCCTGCACTTGAGCTGATGGAAAACGCTGGTGCCGCCCTTGCGGCAGCGGCAGCGGTCTGGCTGCCCCGCGACGGATCCGAAATCTCCGGGCAGGCGGCAACCGTCTTGGTGCTCTGCGGCAATGGCAACAACGGTGGCGATGGATTAGTGGCAGCGCGCCTGCTCAAAAGCGCCGGCAGGAGTGTTGCGGTGGTTCTCTGTTGCGGTAGACCGCGATCGGGTAGTGGCGCCGAGAACAACCTCGCTATATGGGAGGGCGCCGGCGGTGAAACCCTGGACGCTGCCGATGCGCTCGAATTCCTGACAGAAGAAAGCGCTGATGGCTGCGCGGTGGCCGTGGACGCAATTTTTGGTACTGGGCTCAATCGCGACCTGGCTGGCGAAACAGCAGAGCTGGTAACCGCGCTCAACGCGTCGGGCCTCCCCGTGGTAGCCGCCGACATCCCGTCAGGGCTCTGCTGTGACAGCGGGCGGCCACTCGGCGTGGCCGTTATCGCCGACACGACCGTTACCTTTGGTTGCGCCAAGCGCGGTCTCTTCCTCGGCGATGGCCCCAACCATGGAGGTCGCGTGAAGGTGGCGGACATCGGGCTGCTGGAACCCGCTTTCACAGGAGTGCTGCCCGACGCCCACACAATCGACGCCGAACGCTGTGGTGAGACCTTGCCCCTGCGCCACCGCAGCATCCACAAGGGCGAACTGGGCCACGTACTCATCGTCGGAGGCTCGAGCGGCAAATCCGGCGCGGTGGTTCTCGCTGGCACCGCGGCGCTGCGCTGCGGGGCAGGACTCGTAACCCTGGCCGTGCCCTCGAGCCTGGCGGCTGTCGTTGACGGGGCACTGGCCGAGACCATGACCCGCGAGCTTGCGGACGAGGGGGGGCAGCTGGCCGAGGGCGCGTGGGACGGGCTGCGCGAAGGCATCAGCAACTACGATTCGGTGGTGCTGGGCCCCGGACTGGGGACCGGTCCGGGAGCAATCGACCTGGTCTTCTCCTTGATCGATTCTTACGCGGGCCCTCTACTCCTCGACGCCGACGCGCTCAACGTGCTCGCCGAATCCGCTGACAGGGGACGCGAAGCATTGCTGGCGAGATCGAGAAACGGAGCGACTTCGGCAGTTATGACTCCGCACCCGGGTGAGATGGCACGGCTGCTGGGCAGCTCTGTGGCCGAGGTCCAACGCGACCGGCTTTCGGCGGCCACCGGCTATGCCAGCAGCAACCACGTGGTCATGGTGCTCAAGGGTGCCGCCACTGTTGTCTGCGCCGAAGCGCGTACGGCTTTTAACCTGTCGGGAAATCCGGGCATGGCCAGTGCCGGAATGGGAGACGTGCTCGCCGGGGTGATCGGCACCTTGCAGGCCCAGATTTCTGACAGCTTCGAGGCAGCCGCAGCCGGCGTGTTTTTGCACGGGCTGGCCGGCGACCGCTTGGAGGTTGTACTCGGCGATTGCGGCTACCTGGCGTCAGACCTGGCAAACGAACTGCCCCTGGCCATGACTTCTATCAGGCACGGTAACGGTGATGACCACGGATACGAGTAGCGGACAGCAGATCCAGCTGCGCGTAGACAGCGAAGCGGCCACCGAGGACCTGGCGCGCAAGCTCGCTTCGGCACTGGACGAGGGCTGCGTTGTTGGCCTGTCAGGTCGACTCGGAGCGGGTAAAACAGTGTTTTGTCGGGGCCTCGCGGAGGGTCGGGGGGTTGACCCACGAGAGGTGTCGAGTCCGAGTTTCGTGTATCTGCAGTCCTACGACGGCGACAGCGGCCCTTTTCATCACGCCGACCTTTATCGCCTCGGGTCCATGGACGATGCTGCTATAGAAGAAGCGATCGACGGAACCGGCCTGCAACACGTTCTGGGCGCTGCGGGGCTCGCGGCCGTGGAGTGGTGGGAATTCTACAGGGGGCCTCTCCCTCAAAAGCTCGTAACCGTTGAAATTGCCGTGGAAAACGCGGAGTATAGGTCGATTGAACTTAAATTTGCTGGGCAGGGGCTGCAGCGCGCACTGGATGCCGTGAGCTGAACGGGCGGCCGGCAGCGCTCGCGCCTTACTGGCGCGAAAGATAATGTCCACGGTAGAAAGAACAGTACAAAAATACGGAGGGACCTCGCTCGGAGATCTCGACCGCATTCGAGCGGTAGCCGCAAGGGTAAAACGCAGCTGGGAACAGGGCCTTAATGTCGCAGTGGTCGTTTCGGCCATGAGCGGAGAAACCAACCGGCTGCTGGAACTGGCGCGCTCGCTGTCCGGCGAACCCGACACCCGCGAACTCGACGTGTTGCTTTCAACAGGCGAACAAGTGTCGTGTGCGCTGCTGTCACTGGCACTCAAGGACCAAGGCGTGCCGGCCGAATCCCTGCTCGGCCACCAGATTCGCATCTCCACCGATTCTGCGCACGGTAAAGCGCGAATCCAGTCGATCAAGGTTTCGCGTATCGAGCGCGCTTTTGAAGAACGCAAGGTGGTAGTGGTCGCGGGGTTTCAGGGCATCGATTCAGATGACAACATTACCACTCTCGGCCGCGGTGGTTCTGACACCACGGCGGTGGCCCTAGCCGCGGCCCTGGGCGCGGCTAGCTGCGACATCTGCACCGATGTAGATGGTGTTTACACCACCGATCCACGGACTTGCGACCAGGCCGTGCGGCTGGAAAAAATTTCCTACGACGAGATGCTCGAACTGGCGGGGCTCGGTGCAAAGGTGTTGCAGATAAGAGCAGTCGAGTGCGCTAAGCGCTACGGCGTCAAGCTACGGGTGCGCTCCAGTTTTGGCGACGATGAGGGCACCTGGGTTGTACCCGAGGAGGAAGGCATGGAAGAAGTTCTGGTATCCGGGGTCGCGTTTGACCGTGACCAGGCGAAAATTACCGTCAAGTTGGTACCCGATACACCGGGGCTGGCTGCGTCACTTTTCGGCCCGCTCGCCGAGAGGGGCGTCGTCGTGGACATGATAGTCCAGAATGTAAGTGCAGACGGACACACCGATCTCACTTTCACGGTTTCCGGCGAGGATTTTTCGGCTGCGGCCAAGCTCGTCCAGGAGGTCGCCGAGAAGGTCGGAGCCGGAGGCGTCGACAGCAGCGATACCGTCGCCAAGGTGTCGGTGGTGGGCCTGGGAATGCGCAACCACGCCGGTGTCGCGGCGCGTATGTTCGAGGTGCTGTCAAACGCCGGCGTAAACATCCAGATGATCTCGACCTCGGAAATCAAGATCTCCGTCGTTATCGAGAGAGACGATGTCGACAAGGCGGTGAAGCTGCTGCACGAAGCCTTCGTCGAAGACCCCGGCTCGCTGGCCGAAAGCAAGCCCGCGTAAGGACCAGGACGATGAAACGCAAGATAGAAATCTACGATACCACCCTGCGAGACGGTACGCAGGGGGAAGGGGTGTCTTTCACACTCGAGGACAAGCTGTCCATCACCCGTCGCCTCGACGACTGCGGGATTTCCTGCATCGAGGGCGGCTACCCGGGCTCTAACCCCAAGGACGCTGAGTATTTTGCTCGTGCACGGAAGCTCAAGCTTTCCCAGGCCACAGTAGTGGCCTTTGGCATGACCGCCCGCGTCGGTACGCGGCCGTCGGCGGACAAGAGCCTGCAGCTGCTGCTCCAGGCGGGCACGTCTACCGTCACTATTGTCGGCAAAACCTGGGACCTTCACGTCAAGCACGCGCTGCGGGTTTCTTACAAGGCCAACCTCGAAACCATCCACAACACGATGGAGTTTCTCAAAAAGAGAGTGGACAGGGTCATCTTCGACGCGGAGCACTTCTTCGATGGCTTCAAGGCAAACCCCGAGTACGCGAGGGCCTGCCTCGAGGCGGAGGCAGACGGCGGGGCCGATCTGATCGCGCTTTGTGACACCAACGGTGGTTCATTGCCCGAACAAATCACCCGTGGGTTGACGGCGGCGAGCGAGATCAAAGTGCCACTGGGGATCCACTGCCACGACGATTCGGGGCTGGCCACTGCAAACACCCTCGCCGGTGTGGAGGCGGGAGCCGTACAGGTGCAGGGAACTATCAACGGCATTGGTGAGCGCTGTGGCAACACCAACCTATGTACGGTGGTGCCCAACCTGCAGCTCAAGATGAATCACCGCTGCGTCAGCGCGGCACAGTTGCGGAAGTTCACCGACCTGTCCCATTTTGCCTACGAAGCCGGCAACGCCGAACCACATCGCGGCGACCCGTATACCGGCGCTTCGGCTTTTGCCCACAAGGGCGGAATGCACGTGTCGGCCGTGCAGCGAAACCCGCTCACCTACGAGCACATCGAGCCTCGGCTGGTCGGCAACGAACAGCGCATCCTCGTCTCCGAGCTGTCGGGAAGAAGCAACGTTGAGGCCAAGGCCAGGGAGTTCGGACTGCAGGTCGAAGACCGGGCCGACGAACTCAAGCAGTTGCTCTCGGAGGTCAAGGAACTCGAGAGCATTGGTTTCCAGTTCGAAGGAGCCGACGCATCCTTCGAACTCCTGATGAGAAAAAGCCTTAAGGACAAGCAGCAGTTCTTCAAGTTGCTAGGCTATCGCGTTTCCGATGACAAGCCAGGCGAATCCGAGCCCACCATCGCTGAGGCGACAGTCAAGATCCAAGGTCCTGGCGGCAAGGTGGAACACACGGCCGCCACCGGCGACGGCCCGGTCAACGCGCTTGATCGTGCTCTCAGAAAAGCGCTCGTCAATTTCTATCCCGAGATCGATGACGTGCAGCTGCACGACTACAAGGTCCGCGTTCTAGACAGCGCCGACGGCACAGCGAGCATGGTGCGGGTGTTCATCGAGTCCGGTGACAGCGAATCGCGCTGGGGAACGGTGGGACTTTCGCACAACGTCGTCGAAGCCAGTTGGCAAGCGCTCGTTGACGCCATGGTCTACAAAATACTGAAAGACAAGAAGAGGAGTCGGCAACGGAAAAGGACGTCGCCCACCGTTAAGTGAGCCATTACTTCGACTTCAATGCTGGCTGCCGGATGCGCCCGGAGGTAATTGACTTTGTCGCCGAGCTCCTGGGCAACGATTGCGGCAACCCCTCGAGCATGCACTCGCCGGGCCGGCGCGCGCGCGCGCTGCTCGAAGAAGCTCGCGATTCTACGGCTGTCCTGTTTGGTGTCGCCCCGGACGAGGTCATTTTTACTTCCGGGGGTACCGAGTCCAACAACACGGCCCTCCGAGGTGCGATGGCCCTCGATCCTGCGCTTCAGCTGCTGGTTTCCAGTAGTGAGCACGCGTCTATCTCAGCCGTGGCCGACTATCTCGAAGAGCACGGTCGGCAGGTCCGCAGATTCACGGTAGATGCCGCGGGCCAACTCGACCTTGAGCTGATCGGGCGCGCGAGCAAGGAAGCCCGTAGCTTGCTGGCCCTGTCACTGGCGAATGGCGACACAGGGCACCTGCTTGAACTCGACAAGATCTGCTCATTGCTGGCGCCGGCCACCAGTTTTCATCTCGACCTCGCCCAGGCAGTGGGCCGTATTGCCTTGCGCCTTCCTGCCGAGGTCACCACTGCAGCAGCGTCCTGCCACAAGTACGGGGGGCCACTTGGCTGCGGAGTACTCATCAAGCGCGGCACCGAACTGGAGCCATTGATGGCGGGTGGCGGGCAGGAGCGCGGTGTCCGCGCCGGGACTGAGAACATCGCCGCCATCGCCGGCGCAGGCCTGGCCGCCCGGCTCGCACTGGCCCAGCTCGACGAGGAAGCTTCGAGGCTCAAAGGACTGGCCAGCCTGCTCTGGTCGCTCATCGGCGATCTGCCCTCGATACGCCTTCTGAGCCCCGAGGACGGCTTGCCGGGCACACTGACGGTCGCGCTTGGGGACGTCCCAGCTGACGTCATGATAGCGGGCCTCGACCTTGAGGGTTTTGCCGTATCGAGTGGTTCTGCCTGCGAGGCGGGTTCGCCCGAACCGCCGGCGACCGCGGTCGCGCTGGGCCTTGAGGCCCCGTGGATCCACGGTGTGATACGAATGAGCATGGGCTGGGAGAACAGCAGGGACGATGTTCTTGCGCTGGGCAGCTCGTTTAATGCTGTTGCCGGCAAGGCGAGGATGGCCGCGTGAGCGAGCAGACGCAGAAGACCACCAGGCCGGTAGTAGTGGCGATGAGTGGTGGGGTCGACAGTTCTGTTGCTGCCGCGCTGCTGGTTGAACAGGGGCACGACGTTATCGGCATATCTTTGAGACTCGCACCCGACGATCCTGCGAATACCACTGGTTGTTGTGGTGTGCGCGACTTCGCCGATGCCGCTCGGGTGGCAGCACTGCTCGGTATTCCTCACTACACCATGGACATGAGAACCCAGTTCAAGGAAAAGGTCATGCTGCCTTTCGCTGCCGAATATCTCGCCGGCCGTACACCGAGCCCTTGCGTGCTCTGCAACCGCGAAATCAAGTTCTCGCTGCTCTTTGACCGGGCCAGGGCGCTGGGCGCGACCCGGGTTGCCACCGGGCACTACGCCAGGACGGATAGCAGCGGTAACAGGCTGAGACTTCTCAAGGGCGTTGACGACAACAAGGACCAGAGTTACTTCCTCTTCGAAATGGGGCAGGAGCAACTGGCCCATACCCTGTTCCCGGTCGGTGACCTGTCAAAAACCCAGGTTCGTGAGCACGCGCAGCGCTTGGGGCTGCTGATAGCAGACAAGCCCGAAAGCCACGATATTTGTTTCGTGCCACCCGGCGGCTATGCGGCCGTCGTCGAACGACTCAAGGGCCTCTCTGCCCCCACACCGGGCAAGATCGTAAGCGGGCAGGGCCAGACTCTTGGTGAACACGAGGGTGTCCACCACTTCACAGTGGGCCAACGGCGCGGACTCGGCATCAGCGCAAAGCAACCGCTTTATGTGACCGGGATCAACGCGAGCAATGGCGAGGTGAGGGTGGGCGACCGCGAACAACTGGCCTGCAGCGGGTTGGTGGCCGAAAGGCCCTGCTGGGTTTCCGGCGACGCGCCTCGTGAGGGCTCTCCCGTAGAGGCAAGGATTCGATATCGCCACGCGCCTGTCCCCGCGACGGTGAGCCAGGCAGACGGTAAGCTGACAGCAATTTTCGACGCGCCCGAGGAAGCCGTGGCACCGGGCCAGGCCGTTGTTTTCTACGATGGCGACGAAGTACTGGGCGGCGCTTGGATACAACAGGCGCTGCACTACGAACCTGCCCTGGGTACAGAACAATGCGCGTAGCCATCGCCACACTCGGTTGCAAGGTAAACCAGTACGACGGCGCGGTGATGAGTAATCGCTTCAGCGACAGGGGCTGGCAGAGCGTGGCCTTTTCTGAACCCGCCGATGCTTACGTGGTCAACTCCTGCACTGTGACCGCGCGCGCCGACTCGGACGCCCGCCGTCTCTGTCGCAAGGCTCGCCGTAACTCGCCAAACGCGCGGGTAATCATGACCGGCTGCTACGCCCAGGTCAGCGCCCCCGATGTCGCGGCCCTCGAAGAAGTAGACTACGTGGTCGGCCTCGGAAGGCTTGACGACCTCCTTGACGCAGTCAACGGCGAGCTCGAGGAACGGATCGCCGTGTCGGACTTGAGAAAAACCACCGAGGTGTCGACCCTGGGCCTCGAAAGCTTCCCCGGGCGTGATCGCGCATTCGTTAAAGTGCAGGAAGGCTGCAACTTGTTCTGCACCTTCTGCGTGATTCCAGTTGCCCGCGGACGCAGCCGCAGTGTTTCGCCGCGGCTGATAATCGACGAAATTGAGCGTCTCGCGGCGCGGGGCTACCACGAGGTCGTTCTCACCGGTGTACATCTTGGCGGATGGGGCGCCGACCTTGAACCGGCCGAGAATTTTGCCTTCCTGCTCGAAGCGATTGCCGAGCGGAAGCTGCCCCTCAGGGTGAGGATCAGCTCGTTGGATCCCCCTGAGCTCAACGAGCGGCTGCTCGACGTGATCGCCGAACCCTGTTTCTGCCGCCACCTGCATGTGCCCCTGCAGGCCTGTGACAACGTGATTCTCGAGCGTATGCGACGGCGCTACACCCTGGAGCAGGCCGACAAGTGGCTCGAACGCCTGGCCACCCGCGTGCCCGGCATTACCATCGGTACCGACCTCATCACCGGCTTTCCCTCGGAGAGCAGGCAGCAGTTCGAAGCGGGGCTGGATTATCTCGAAAATTCGCCGGTGGACTACCTGCACGTGTTCCCGTACTCGCGCCGGGATTCTACTTCTGCTTCCAACAGATGGACGGAAATCGAAGCGTCGGAGGTTCACCGCCGCGCAACTGAAGCGCGAGAGCTCGACTCTCGGCTTCGCAACACCTGGCTTTCCAGTCACGTGTCGGCAGCCCCCCCGAAAAGGCTATCCATGCTGGTTGAGAGCGAACGTGACAAGACCACGGGCTTGCTGCGCGGGTATTCCGACGAGTACCTGCCGCTGCTTCTTGACGGCGAGGACTCGGCAAAAGGGCGTCTGATTCCCGTAAACATACACTCGAGACAGGACGAGCGACTCAGGGTGCTGGCAGCGTGACCACCGGCACCGAAAAAGACACGCTCGTCGGCCTGGAATCGCGCATCGGCCACCAGTTTAATGACCGGGAATTACTGGCTGAAGCCATCACCCACCCCTCTCGCGCGGGAGAGACTAAGGCCCGCAGTAACCAGAGATTGGAGTTTCTCGGTGATGCAGTACTCGACCTTCTGCTGGCGCAGGAGCTACTGCTTCAACACCCATCCTGGGACGAAGGCCGTCTCAGCAGGAGCAGGGCCTCGCTGGTCAGCGGCAGGGCCCTGGCTTCACTGGCCGCAGGACTCAGCCTGGGCGACTGGGTCAGGCTCGGACGCGGCGAACGTACGGCCGATGGAAGTATCGCTCCGAGCATACTCGCCGATGCTTACGAAGCCTTGATGGGCGCTGTCTTCCTCGATGGCGGATACGCTGCTGTGCGACAGGTCGTCGCCATTCACTTCGCGGACCGGCTGGACGAAGTCACCACCTCCGACCCCGATCCCAAAACTGCGCTACAGGAACTCACCCAGAAAAATTACGCCGAATTGCCCACTTACGAGACAACCAAAATCAGCGGGCCGGATCACGCCAGGGTTTACGAGGTGGAGGTATTTGTCCAGGCTCGTAGCATGGCCAACGGCAGCGGTCGCAGTCGCAGGGAGGCCGAGCAGGAAGCTGCCGAGCACGCACTCGAGCGACTCTCACGGGAATCATGATCGAAAACAAAACAGGCACAGACAGCGAAGAGACGCTCGATACCCACGCTGGAACGGTCACGCTCGCGGGCGCTCCTAATTCCGGCAAATCTACGCTCCTCAACAAGATCATTGGTCAACGGCTGAGTATCGCCACGCATAAGCCGCAGACCACCCGTAACCGCATTCTCGCGGTACACAACCACGGCAACAGCCAGATGATTTTTCTAGACACGCCCGGCATCCATGGCGAGCGCGGACTCATACATCGGCGTATGCTCGCGGCGGCACGATCGAGCATGGAAGAGGCCGACGTGCTGTGCTGGTTGGTCGCGGCTGACCGCGGACTGCGAAGAACTGATAAGCGAGAACTCTCCGCACTGAGTGAACACCCTCGGGTAATCGTGTTGCTCAACAAGATGGACCTGGTCCGGAGACAGGACCTGCTTCCCTACATGAAGCAGGTTGGCGAACTCGCTCCCAATGCCGAGGTTCTCCCCTTGTCGGCCCGCAAGGGGGAGAACGTAGAGACCCTCCTCGAACTGCTGGCCGGCTACCTTCCCCCGGGCCCCTGGCTATACGGCAAGGACGTTCTCACCGACATGTCCGAACGCTTTTTCGTAGCCGAACTGGTACGCGAGCAGCTGTTTCGGCAACTGGAACAGGAACTCCCTTACCGGGTAGCAGTATCGGTGGAGTCGTGGGAGCGACGCGGCCGTACACTCCACATATCCGTCTGTATCTTTACCGATTCCAAGTCTACCCGTCCCATGATAATCGGCCACGGCGGGGAGAGACTCAAGTCGATCGGCAGCGCGGCCCGCGAAAAAATAGAACGCCTCGTCGAATCCCGGGTACACCTGGAAATCTTCGTCAAGGTAAGGGCCAACTGGCCCAGTGATCCACACTTCCTCGCGGAACAGGGACTCTAAAAAAACTATGCAGAATCGACTCGCAAGAGTGGCCATCGTCGGGCGGCCCAACGTAGGCAAATCTACTCTCTTCAACCGTTTGCTCGGAAGGCGCCGATCGATCACCCTCGATACGCCCGGTGTCACCCGCGACCCGGTATCGGCCTCTGTGCAGTGGGGAGACCGGCGCCTCGAGCTGGTCGATACCGGCGGCCTGGGCGGTGAAGCGGTGATCGAGCTTGCCGAACCCGTGCACCAGCACACCCTGGAAAGCATTGAAGGCGCAGACCTCGCCGTAGTGGTGTTCGATGGCAGGGCCGGCTTGAACCCGCTCGACGCTGAAACAGTAGCCCTGCTGGGACGCGGCCGATTACCCGTGCTTTACGTGGCGAACAAGGTCGAAGGCCCGGCCCAGGAAGACGAGCTCGGAGAGTTCAGCCGCCTGGGAATCGACGAGCCACTGGCGGTGTCGGCAGAACACGGCGCGGGGATCGGCGCCCTCAAGGATGCCATACTCCGGGCTATCCCCGAACCGGAAGAAAACGAAGAGGAGTCTCCCAGGGGAGACTCGGTCTGCCGGGTGGCAGTCGTCGGACGGCCGAACGTAGGCAAATCCTCGCTGGTCAACCGGCTTGCCGGTTGCTCACTGTCGCTGGTGGACGACAAGCCCGGAACTACCCGCGACGTGGTCGACCTCGAACTCAGCCGCGGAGATAAGGACTACCTACTGCTCGATACGGCAGGCATGCGCAGGCCCTCGAAAGTTGATCGCGGCGTCGAAGAACTGAGCGTCGGGCGCAGCGTGGGTGCGGTCAGGCGTGCCCAGGTAGTGCTCATGCTCATCGACCCAATAGAAGGCGTTACCGACCAGGAAGCGAGAATCGCGAACCTGGCCTGGCGCGAGGGCAGGGCGCTGGTGATCGCCGTCAACAAGTGCGACCTGCTTGGCAGCGAGGGAGAAAAGCGACGGCTGGAAGAAACCTTCAGGCGCATTTACGGAAGTCTCTACGCCGCTAAATTCTGCTTCATGTCGGTTCTGACCGGGGAAGGGGTCGATGGCTGCTTCAAGAAAATAGACGCGGCCTATGTGGCTCATTCCCTGAGCGTGAGAACCTCGGAACTCAACTCGATAATCGCCAGGGCGGTCGAAGACAGGCAACCGCCGATAATCGGTCGCGGGCGGCTCAAAATATTATACACAACACAGACCGGGACACGCCCCCTGACGGTCACGCTCTTCGTTAATCGCAGCGGAGTGCCGGAAAACTACCGTCGCTACCTGGAACGCTACCTGCGCGAGCAGTTTGACCTCGAGGGAAGCCCGATTCGCTTGCGCTTCTCAAAAAGATCCTCGCACGGCGACGAACGGCCCGAATAACTCGCGCCTCGAGCCGCTAAACGCCCCGGCCACTGCGAGCGTGTTCAACGGCAAGCGAGGCGTAGCTGTCAACCGTTTCGCTCATCCAGCGTTTTTCTTCGTCGCTCACGTCGCGAACTACGCGCGCCGGCTGACCCATGACGAGTTGGTGACCAGGCTCATCGCGCCTACGAGCGCGCCTTCACCAATGACCGCGTGGTCGAGAACGATACAGCCGATTCCCAGCAGGGCGCGGTCACCGATGGTGCAGCCGTGGGCTACAACCCGGTGTCCGAGCGTCACCTCGTTGCCGATGGTGGTCGGAGCCTCGTCACGGCTCACGTGGATCATGCACTGATCCTGCACGTTCGTGCGCTCGCCTATCCTGATGTAGCTGACGTCGCCCCTGACAACCGATTGGTACCAGATAGAGGCACCGGCTCCCAGCGAGACATCGCCTATGACTGTAGCTTCGTCGGCCACCCAGGCGGTATCGGGAATACGGGGAAAACTGTCAAGATAGTGCTTGAGCACAGCGAGCGTGCGCAAAAGGCAGCGCGGTTTGATAAGTACGCGGTGGTCGCTTATAAGGCAACATGGAACGGTT
>LWDU01041669.1_pt1 | contig 28074 bp, 23 predicted proteins | sample 727161 | NCBI WGS metagenome assembly LWDU01 (sample SAMN04566230, study PRJNA314399) | hydrothermal vent metagenome | isolation source: deep sea hydrothermal plume seawater | place: Mexico: Gulf of California, Guaymas Basin | collected 2004-07-11
AGTCCGTGGGAAAACGGCTACAACGAGAGCTTCAATGGAAAACTCAGGGATGAACTGCTAAATGGCGAGATTTTTTATTCACTCAAGGAGGTGCAGATACTGACAGAACAATGGAGAAGGGAGTACAACACAATCCGACAACACAGCTCACTTGGATACCGGCCGCCAGCGCCCGAAATAATCAGGCTGAAGCAGGCCGTCGGACTAACATAGCGAGTGGTACAGGCTTATGGGGCAGGTCACTGGTCAGTAGCCTCAACCGATACCCCATGATTTTCAGTTCCAAATGCGTTGAAGGATCTCCTGAGGGTTACGACCGAAGCGATCTAGGTACTGAACAAGTACTGCGTCTACGTCCTCTTCGAGAACGTACTTCACCATGTTCTGGTCGTCGACACGATCGTCTCGACGACCGGATTGAACGTCCTGAAATAACCTAACGACCAAACCGTCGTTAGCCGAGGCAGTAGCGCGGATTCGAGACTCCTGAGTTTCAAGCGATGAATGACCCTCATCAACTTGTTTATCTCCGGAGACCCTGATGTACCCGACATAATTCTTGTGCGAGATAGAAGTGACCATGATTCTCCTCTGCTAAAGATAACGTATTCATGTCGTTATATCTAAAATGGGAACGGGTCGGGGTCGCAAGTTCGAACCTTGCCACCCCGACCAAATTGAATCCCTACTTAGACCCAGCCCGGTGCTGGGTCTTTGAATTTAACTCGTCTTACTGATCGTCAAGTTTCACTTTTGCCCATTCCCTATCGAGTGAACAAATGGATTACAAATCAAACCGATTCGTAATGCGGATTAGTTCCGGTAGGTCAGCTGTTGTTGATGAGTTCTGACGGATCCCTCAGGTATTGAGTTATGAGGGTTTCGAATGTACGCTTCCGTGCTGGCGTCAAAAGATAGCGGCGTATCGACAACAAGCTTTTCTGGATTGCAATATGAAACCAGGGTTTTTCACTATGCCCCTGCACCCACCGGGTGCCAATCTGACCGAAACTCTGAAGTCCGATCTCGATCAAATCGTCAAACTCGACGAACTGGGTTACGAGGAAGCGTGGATAGGCGAGCATTTCACAGCCGAGTGGGAGAACATCCCGTCTCCGGAGTTGTTCATCGCCCAGGCATTCGGCATGACCAAGAACATCAGACTCGGAACGGGTGTGACGTGCATGCCCAACCACGATCCGTTCGTGCTGGCGCACCGTATCGCACAGCTCGACCACATGTCGGAAGGGCGACTCAACTGGGGTATCGGCACAGGGAGCTTCCCGGGTGACACACAGGTATTCGGGTACGACGAAGACGGTGGGGTGGACGCAGGTGCGTATACACGCGAATCACTCAAAACTATCCTGAAAATCTGGGATGACCCGGAGCCAGGCTTGTACGAATCGAAGTGGTGGAAATTCCGCATTCCCGAAAGGCAAGATGATATCGGGCTGAGGGTGCATGTCACCCCGTTCCAGAAGCCACATCCACCCATTGGAGTGGCTGGTGTTTCACCGAAATCACCGACTCTGAAGATGGCTGGTCAATTTGGCTGGATTCCGATGAGCATCAACCTCGCGCCCTCGGTTCAGATCAAGACCCACTGGGATTCGATCGAAGAGGGTGCGCAGGAAGCCGGCAAGACGCCGGATCGTTCACTGTGGCGGGTTGCGAGAGAGGTCTTTATCGCCGACACAACGGCCGAGGCACGTCGAATGGTGGTCGAGGGGACGATGGCACGAGATTTCAACGGATACTTCCTGCCGATGCTGGGGCAGCAGGGCAGGCTTGCAATCTTTAAGAATGATCCCGATATGCCCGACTCTGATTTGACGATCGACTATCTGATCGACAACGTTTTTGTTGTGGGCAGTGCCGAAGAAGTAACGCAGAAGCTGGCGGACCTCAATGGCGAGCTCGGTGGATTCGGAACACTGCTCGCGATGGGGCATGAATGGGATCCGTACAACGCCTGGTACGAATCGATGTCGGTGCTTGCGAAGGAAGTGTTGCCAAAGGTCGGAGCGGCAGCTGCCGTTACTGGTTAATCGGATAGATCGAGGAGCGCAGAATGCCAAAGATCAGGGTTGGGTTTATTGGCGCCGGACAGATTGCGGACCTCCACGCCCGCGCATGCGAGAATAATCCGACTGGCACACTGTTTGCCATGGCCGATTCGTCGCCATGTTCGTATCCCATCGGTAGAACAACTCATCGAGTACCTCGTATACCGTCCGAGGAGAGCATGGAACTCTGGCTGCAATATCGGCTACGGGTCTGCCGACCTGGAATGAAACTAAGACGCGACGGATAGCCGGCAGCATACGATCTTTTAATGCTTGACGGCTTACTGTTTTAGCCGGGCTAAATGGCTCTTGACCGAACCAGTCCAGTTGATCGGCAAGTGATGCTAGCGATCTCCAGTAAGGCTTGCCGCGTTCTAGGAAATGAGGATGCATGTCGGTGTTCATCAGGTGCGCAGGTCCGCAGGCGAGGAGCTGAAAGGGTGAATTGGTGATATCCGATCGTGCATCGTCTTGTCGATTTCGGGTGTCAGCCTTGTGATTCGTTCTAGGCTTCTTCTTGAATAAACTCAAAACCTGTGCTCCTATCGTGCGCCAGCCGTGCGCACAGCGTGTTTCGTGTGAGCATCTTTTGTGCGACCCGCTATGACAGTTTTTTGGCGTTCAAGAAACTTGCTAATTGGCATCTGGCGATTTCTCTTCCTTCTGATTCGGAGGGCGCGCGCGACCCTTTGGCGAGTATTGCTCGCGCGTGAGCATCGCTGACCTTCTCTTCGAGATCTGAGGGAACAGAATCAGTTATCGAGACAACGTATTTGATCTTTGTTGCGCGTCTCCGGCGTTGTTTGCCTTTGGCAGCCATATCAGTGGACGCCAGCTCGCTGGGTCCGACCGCAGTGAATCAGGCGTAATCCTGCCAGGGCATCAAGTGCCACATCAGATCTGCACGCGATCAGCGGTTGAATATTTTCTGGTAGGTACATGCGTCTCCTTCTACATGAGTTGAGGCTGATTCAAGGCTCATGGAGGAAACTCGGCGACCAGGGCTCTGATTCTCCAGTGAGCTCTGGTTACTCGATCGAATGAAAATAGGCCTATCCACATCCGATCACATTATTTTCATACTGGAACAGCGGAAAAGCTACGAAATTGCCTACGAAGCAAAATTTGAACTGCATAAAACCATTTGGGAGGAATCGATGCTCTCCTAGCTCGGTGGTTTCCCGCATCAAATGAGTGAGAATGGCTTAGCAGAAGAGATCGTTTTGAATCTGAAATGATGGGACGAATCCACATTTTTGCGAAAGATGACGGGTCGGATTAAAGCAAAAGACCCAGCACCAGGCTGGGTCTTTGTTGGGGTTTAGATTGGTCGGGGCGGCAAGACTCGAACTTGCGACCCCCCGCCCCCAAAACGGGTGCGCTACCACTGCGCCACGCCCCGACGATAAATAAGTCTACCGAAATTTCTCGAAAATACTTTTGTGCGGTATTGACTACTTCGGTCTCCCAAAGCGGGTGCGCTACCACTGCGCCACACCCCGACACGATGTCGCCGACCGTCAAGCGGAACAGAGCAACTTGACTATTGTAAATCCGTAAACGCTCAATCACATAATCGAATTTGACCAATATTGAACGAACTTCTAAATCAGAATCCTCAATCTGAACTCAGCCGTAAGTGAACGACAACTCACCAAAAGTTAAACTTTTGACATATTGGGTGTTTCACCCAGATATCTGGTACCAGATGTATTGAGATTCCCGAGTCCAAGCGCGAACTTTGAATAAGAGAAAGTAAACTTCGTTTTCGTTCTCTTTTATTTACACATGAATCCTAGATAAAGCGCGGATCCCATTTGTGGGACTGCGACGGAGTTCTAGCTACGGCCTACCTACCAATGCTCCACCGGCAGCGAACTACGCAAGTAGTCGATGGAACAAAATCTAACCAACGCCCCGTCCGACACCTGAGGCGGGGTCACCCTCTTGGCGTGCTCCGTAATAGCCAGTACCGACGCTACTGGGCGGCCGGGTTCGCCACGTTCACCGGATTCAACATGCAAATGCTGATCCGCGGTTGGATGATGTACGACCTCACCCAGTCTCCTCTGATGGTCACAATGGTCACCGCGGCGATGATGATGCCGATGCTGTTCCTATCACTGGTTGGTGGAGCGCTTGCCGACCGGGTTGATCGCAAGAAGATCACCATGGCGTCGGATTTCACGCTGCTCGGAAGCTTCGCCGCACTCTTCATAATTTCAGCCATGGGCATCATGGCGCCGTGGCACATCATCGCTATCTCGGTAATAAACGGAATCGCTTTCGCACTCGCGGTTTCAGCACGACAGGCACTGGTTTCAGGATTGGTACACCGTGAGCAGATGCGAACCGCTGTCGGCCTTTCTGCCACTACTTACAATTCGGCGCAGATCATCGGACCTGCAATTGGCGGCATGATGCTGCCTGAATTTGGTGCAACATGGGCACTCGGTGTCAGCGCTATTGTCGTTGTACCGGCTCTCTTCCTGTACGCCTCGCTAAAACCTGTTCATCACACAAGCGTAAACAACGCAAAAGGATCGGTCGTAGAGAACGTAAAGGCCGGGCTCGCCTACGCCTACCAACACTCGACTCTGCGATTCCTGATGCTCGGTGGAATGGTGATGATTCTCACAGTAGGACCGTTCCAATCGCTGATGCCAGTATTCGCTGAAGATGTGCTGAACGTCGGTGCCGGCGGACTCGGTGTACTAATGCTTGCTGCCGGAGTTGGCGCACTCGTCGGCTCGATCGTAGTTGTCAGTATCGGAGAAAGTGTTGGACACCAGAAGCTCGAACTAATCTTCGGCTTGATGGCCGCCGCAGCACTCACTACGTTCGCCCTATCGCCATGGTTCGCACTTTCCATAGTTCTCGTGAGCATCACGGCGTTCGCAACAACCAGCTTCATGGTTGTGAACATGACCGTCGTTCAGATAACCACTCCCGACTACATTCGGGGGCGCGTCGTCAGCGTTCGGTTCCTAGTGATCGGCCTGATGCCGTTCGGTGCACTTTCCATGGGATTTGGTGCGGAAGCATTTGGTGCACCAGCCGCAGTTGCGATCATCGCAGGTGTTGGTGCTGTCGGATTCTTACTGGTGCAGATCGCCTCTCGGGTGTTCTCCGCCCCAGACTCTCAGGCAACTCCCGGCAACCAGTAATTCAACCGTAAGATCGGTCGAATCAAACTATTTCTAATCGAGTAAATCGGTGTCGGGCCAGCGCCCGGATCCGGCACCGGTTTCTCGATTTATTCCGGGCGATCAACCTCAACATGACGCAACAACTGCGTCCACTTTCTCCCCAAAAGAAAAGAGGAGAACCAAGATGATCGTTTTCAAGTCATGTATCCGATGTCAGGGTGACGTCCACGTGAAGGACGACCAGTACGGCCAGGATCTCGACTGTTTGCAGTGCGGTGCTGTTACTGATGTTCCAGATCGCATCGACGTGACATCACTCCCCGAAATCGCAAAACCCCGCAATGCGCTGGTGAAACCTTCCTCCGGGGGGGGTGTTGCAGATCGCGCCGACCCGATACCATCCGTGCCTCACGTTGAACAGACCGTGATTCAAGGGCTTGAGGCAAGGATTCCATTGAAAATTTCGTCCGTTAGCGCGGTATACCCAAACTACAAGCACATAGCTCCTTCGTGGCGAACGCATCTCTGGCAGATCGTCGTACGAGTCGAAACAGATACCGGCCAAACTGGATGGGGACTTGGCGGCGGCGGGAAAGCGGCTGTCGAGATCGTTAACGGCCATTTTTCTGAGCTACTTGTAGGTCGTTCCGTAAATTCTGTCTCTGACATCTCAGACATATGGGACATGCTCTACGCGGAGTCGATTCCCTACGGTCGTAAAGGCATAGCGATCATGGCTCTGAGCGGGGTTGATCTTGCCCTCTTCGACGCTCTCGGTAAGGCCGAATCAAAATCAGTCGCTGGTCTTCTTGGTGATTCTGTTAAAAACGGGATCCGCTGCTATGCAACTGGCCCCGACACCGACTGGTACGCCGAGCTTGGATACACCGCCCAGAAGATGCCCCATCGCTGGACCGGCGAAGAATCGATCGAGTCTGCTGTCAGCGTTGCCGAGAAGGCGCGTGCTGCTTTTGGTCCCGACGCCGAGGTGATGTTCGATGTCTACATGTCGTGGGATTCGCCCACAACACTCAAGATGAACGACGCCCTGAAGCACGTCGGAATCCACTGGTTTGAGGACGTGCTTACGCCCGATGATTTAAGCGAGCTTGGCGAGTTACGACTCAGGATTCACCCCGTGAACATGGCGGGTGGCGAGCACGAGTTTACGCAACACGGATTCGCCGATATCGCACATAATAATTCATACGACATCTGGCAGCCCGACATCACATGGTGCGGCGGAATAACGGCCGGTTTGCGCATAGTCGATATGGCGAAATCAGCCGGCGTGCAGGTTGTTCCCCACCGGGGTGGCGAGCCGTGGGGACTTCACCTGATAGCGGCCACAGACTGCGAAGATTTTGCCGAGCTGCTGCCGGGCGTAAGGGGCGGCGGCACCGACGATCTATGGATCGGTGCGCCCGAAGCTGTGAGCGGTCACATCGATATCGCCGATGCACCCGGATTCGGGGTCAGGCCAAACGAAGACCTGCTGTGAAGATATAGGCGGTCAGCCGTATCAGCGTACTCAGCGCCCTACTTAAGCGCCCGGGCAATGCTCTCACAAGCCTGCATGTAGATCGTTGCGTCGACGTTGATCGACAGGTACTGCACACCAAGATCGATAAGCCACTTACCCATCTCAACGTCCTTGGCGTACGAGCCGACCACGCGACCCTGCGCACGCGCCTTCGCAGCCGCCTCTTTCAATGCATCTTCAACGATCTTCGAACGAACGTCACCGGGTACTCCGAGCGACTGAGAAATATCGTATGGACCTAAGAATAGAACGTCGATTCCGTCGACAGTCATGATCTCGTCGAGGTTGTTCAGACCTTTTACACCCTCGATGTGAACAACCGTCATGGTCTCTTCGTTCTGGCGCGCCGGGTGGTCAACAGCGTCGTCCTTGTAGTAGTTCCCAGCTCGGGTAAACACTGAAACGCCGCGCTCGCCCATGGGTGCGTACTTGGCAGCGTGAATGACCTTCTCGGCATCTGCTTTTTCGTTGATCTGCGGAACCTGAACGCCGTCAGCTCCAACATCAAGAGCACGCAGAATCGGCCACTCTGCGTTTTCACCAACTCGGATGATAGGAGCCACGCCGGTGCCCTGAGCTGCGATCACCAGATCGGATACACGCTCCATAGAAAGCGGGCCGTGCTCGGTATCGAGAATGCAAAAGTCCATCCCTGCGTAGCCGAGCGTATCGATCATTGTCGCCGATGGAATGATCGTGAACGGGCCAACTACAACTTCGCCTGCCTGGAGTTTTTTCTTGAGTGCGCCACGGACTGTCTTGGTCATTTTTGATACTTCACTTATAGCGCCAAGTCTCGGAGAATGGCACCGACTACGATTGATTTGATATTGAACGGCTCAAAGTTTACCGCTCACGAGTCGAAATCGGCAGGAAAATTCGTGGCACAGGAATTCACGCTCGAAGATCTAATACCTTTTCTCGATCTTTTCGAGGAACTTGAACTCGAAATATGGATCGACGGGGGTTGGGGAGTCGATGCGCTTTTGGGTGAGCAAACTCGAACCCATGAAGATCTTGATTTTCTAATCGAGAAAGCAAGCTCAGACAGGCTTGTATCGGCGATCCGCAAACTGGGATTCATCGATGTACACACCGACGATCACACTCCGTGGAACTTTGTAATGGGCACCCCTGAGCGCAAGAATTTCGACTTTCATGTGCTTGAGCGAACCGCCGATGGTGACTACTCATACGGCGATCCCGCCAACTCGATTCCAGTAACCGCTGAGTCGATCAATGGCACCGGCACTCTCGGCTGCCCCACGCCCGAATTTCAGATCGACAGCCACACGGGTTACGCCCTCAAAGAAACCGACATCCACGATGTAACGGCGCTCAGAGACAAGTTCAGGTTGCCGCTACACCCACAGCAGATGGAGCACCTGGCTGAGCACGGGCAGGACTAAGCAACGATCACCGGCACCAGCATTTCAGCCGGAGTGAGCCCGCCGTGCTGGGCATTCAGCGTAAGTCCTGTGCCTTCAGCCCCTCGACGAAATTTCATTCCAGCGTCATATCGGGCGATCGCCTTAAAAGTGCCCAGTCTTGCCAACGTGAAATCTCTAACCAGGTCGGGTCCTAGAAGTTCAGCCGTAACCACGTCGTCTGCGGTCAGCAACAAAAAATGCTCACCGAACCTGCGCATGAACTCCGTTGCAAACTTTTCGTTCTGACCCTCTACGACATGGAACATCAATGTGCGCTCATCTCCTGAAGGAGCGTCGACCAGCAGTGCGGTCAGAGGATCGTCGGGTTCAACGACGAACTTTCGCTGTTCTGGCATATCGAGGTGCCCATGATCGGCGGTTACAACCAATCCGGCGTTCTTCGGCAACAGTTGGGCAAACCTGCCAAGTTCAGCATCAACGAATGCAACCTCTCTGAGAGTGTCTTGGTGCCGGGTGCCGACCTCATGCGAAACGTTATCCACCCGCGGCCAGAAGATGTGTGAGTATGTGGGTTGCGAAGCCGTTCTAACTCGCTCGACAACACGATCTATCACCTCGCCAAGGTCTTCATAACCAACAACTGTTTCTCGTCCATGAAGTGTCCCAGTTGCCACGCTATCTGAAAATAAACTCGGGATGTAGTTGACTGAATCTCGCTTGTACCCGAGCGATTCCGGCACGCCAGGCCAAACCACCTCGCCGGTCAAACCCAGATCCGTCAGACTCACGTCGTCTTTTGTCCTAACCCATGGAAAAAGCGTCGCACGAGCGTTCAACTCCCCAAGATGCACGTACCAGCCAATTGCGCCATACTGACCCGGCCATTCGGCACGACCAAACGAAAACAGGTTTGGCCCGGTAGAACTCGGAAATGCCACTCGGTTTTCAAGTACAAGATTTGTTCGGCTAAACGAATCTTCGGGAAGGGTGTCAACGAAGTTCATCCCGAATCCATCGGCGATCACGAACACCAGATGTTCCGGCTCACCAATCAGCTGTCTAAACCGATCTGCAACCGGATCGTCAACGCGCTGTGCAACGCCACATATCCCACCTATCGCACGGGCAAGCGACACCAGATTCGGCTCGTCGGCCGATGGGCAAAAGCCAATGACCCGCCTTCGCTCCGTCCAAAAGTTCCTGCAGTTGGGATGCCATCGCCGAAGTGTATGCCCAGATTTCGTGGAGATAACTAACCGATATTCGCCATTCAACCGTTATCCTTCTTCGATGATTAATTCCGGGCCAGATTCTGGGCTAAGTTCAGGGCCAGATTCGAAAATAGTATTTTTAGGCACAGGAACCTCTGAGGGCGTGCCTCGGGTTTCGTGTCTGACCAACCCCGACAGCGACTGCCCGGTATGCCCTGACGCGATCAAACCCGGATCGCCGAATCGACGTCGCAACACGTCGCTGCTAGTCCAGCGCCAGCTGGCCGACGGCCGCACCAGCAACATCGTTATCGACGCTGGAAAGTTCTTCTACGAATCGGCGATGCAGTGGTTCCCACAGTTCGATGTGCGCACTATCGATGCCCTGCTGATAACTCACGGCCACGCCGACGCTGTCGGTGGGTTCGATGATCTTCGAGACTGGACGAATAACGCCCAGGAACAGCTCCCGATCTATCTGCGCCAAAAAGACCTCGACTCTGTCGAATCACTCTTTTTCTACCTCGTAGATCGCAATCGACAGACCGGCGGCGGTGGAGTCGCCAAGCTTGATTTCAGAACGATCGATGCCAGCCCGCTCGAAATCGACGGACTCGCTTTTACGCCACTACCTGTTCAGCATGGTCGAAACTACGAAATCTTCGGCTACCGTTTCGGCGATGTCAGCTACGTGTCCGACGCTTCGGAAATCTCCGACGAAACGGCGAATCTCATAGCGGGATCCGATCTGCTGGTCCTCGATGCACTTCGCCCGGCCCGGACGCACGGCACACACTTCACGGTCGAAGAGGCTGTTGATCAAGTGCGACGCCTCAAACCGAAACGAACGCTGCTAACCGACGCCACGCACGACATCGATCACGTTCCACTGAACACCGAGCTGGCAAATCTGAAGGACACAGAGGGGCTGGACATCCAGTACGCCCACGACGGTCTGGCTATCGAGATCGAGCTTTAGTCGACATTTAAGTTCCCGAGCGGAGTCATCGGAGTCGAGGGATCTGGAGGGGTCGCGGCGATGGTGAACAACCTCGGAACAATCGGCAAACAACCAGTCATCATTTTCCCGACCGTAGCGAAGCGAAGTGGAGTGGAGGGACCTCGCTGGGTTCAACTGACCGATGTAGATCACTACCCGAATTCCCATAGAAGGGTGCTATTTCCCACGAGATCCCTCGGCTTCGATGACTTCGCTCGGCAAATCGAACCCTAGTCGCCGCGTTCCTCGGCTCGTTCCTTGCGGTACATCGCGATAACTTCATCGTCGGGCGGGTAGTAGAGGCCGGGCGTCAGCTGCTCTTTATCGAGGCGTGCACGGATCCACTCTTCAAGATCGTCGTACTCGATCGCCTTCGCTGCGATATCAACGGCAACACCACGAGGAATCACAACAACGCCATCGTCATCAGCAACGATGTAGTCGCCCGGTCGAACGAGAATGCCGTCTACAGCAATTGTGTCGTTGGTCGAATACGGTGTACCGACTCTAGTTCCCAAATTAGAAGTCTTGTCGAGTCCCCACATGCCCACGCCGTAGTCCTGAACGGTGTGCATGTCGCGAATTCCGCCGTCGCACACAAGTCCATCAACGCCACGCTGCTTGAGTCGCAAAAACTTGATGTCGCCACCGATCGACATTCGCTTGTTGCGCATCGACTCCATCACGATCACATCACCAGGTCCAGCCAACTCGAAAGCTGCAAATTCTGGTGATTCTTCTCCACCCGGTTTTTCGGCCATGCCATCGGGTCGCGCTGGAACGAATCGAACCGTGATAGCCCGTGCGACCATCCTCAGGCCGGGGTTCATCGTGCGCACGTTCGGCATGTAGACGTAGTGGGGTTCGTAGCCGTTTCGGGCCAACACGTCGACAACCGCGGTCGTGTTCACTTTTTTGAGTTGCTCGATCGTCGCCTTGTCCAGTACATGGTCGGGCGTGGGCTGAATTACGGCCATTTGCGGAAGTTTTCTCCGGCTGAGGGTGTCAACAAAACTCGATAATTCTAGCGACTTGTTGGCAGTTGCGGGCTGCCATCTTCACGCGTCCCGACTAAAGCGGCGTTTACTCGCAAAGAAATCGTGCCAACGGCACTCAACCCCAGTCGCTTGCGAAGCGCTCGATTATCAAGGCAGCATGCTTTGCGCCGAGAACGAAATCCTCGGTCGTGATGTTCTCGTTGGGCGCGTGAATCTTGTGCGACGGGTGATCTATACCCGAAGTAGCAATCGGCATTCCAAGCGTGTCGCCAAAGTCGAACATCGGTCCCGTTCCTGCCATATTCGGTGTCATCACCGGCTTCCGACCGTAGATTTCTTCAGCGGTCTCAGCGACGAGCTGAACCCAAGGCGAGTTGAGATCGGTTCGATACGGGTTTACCGCGCCCAGCACCTCAACTTCGACATCCTCAAAACCGTGCTTATCGAGGTGTTTTCGAAGCTTGTCGAAAATGTCGTACGGACGCTGTTCGGGCACCAGCCGGAAGTCCATCTTGGCTTTCGCAACAGCAGGCAGAACAGTCTTTAGCCCGGCGTCCTTATACCCGGAGTCGAGTCCAGCGATGTTTGCGGTTGGCTGGAAAGTTAGCTGCTTGCGCAGATCTTCGCCATCGAGTCCCTTCACAAATCCGCTCACACCGAACGTGTCGAGCCACTCCGGCGCGTCGTCGGGAAGAGCTTCAACTGCTGCTATGGCTTCAGCGCTGGGCTCGGTGATCGCATCGTAAAAGCCGTCGATCAGAATCCGCTCGTCTTCGTCTTTGATCGTGGCCAACGCTCGCAATAGTCGCCATGCTGCCGACGGTAATATCGCTGCGTACGACGAGTGTGCGTCCCCTGAGAGCATACTCACGCTGAGTCCAACTCCGAGCACGCCCTTAAGCCCCAGGTACATGAACGGATCGTCGTTCAGATTTCGACCCCCACCCTCCCAGATGCAGGCATCAGCCCGAAAATCATCACCTCGTTCGGCGATCAGATCGGGAAGATTTATCGAACCCGATTCCTCTTCGCCTTCGCAGAACATCTTTATGTTGCATGGAACGCCTCCACGCTCGTCTCTGAACGCCCTGATCGCCGCCAATCGGGCGCCGATGTTGCCCTTGTCATCGGACATCCCACGACCGTACAGGCGGTCGCCAACTCGGGTTGGTGTAAAGGGGTCGGTGTCCCAGAGATCGAGCGGATCGACCGGCTGGACATCGTAGTGACAGTAGAACAACAGTGTAGGGGCGGTTTCTGGGTTTTCCGAAGCGGGTAAAAAGCCGTAAACCGTTGGCAATCCGTCGTTCGGCACAGGCACGATTTCGGCTTCAAAACCGTTGCGTTCGAGAAACTCTTTCATCAGCCCCGGTGCTTTATCGAAGCCAAGTTTCTGCGCTGATATCGAAGGCTGTCGAACCAGTTCGAACAACTCTTCAATCGACTCATCAAGATGAGCATCAATATGCGAGTAAATATCTTTCATGCTTCTCCGCCAGTCTCCCCGGCTTTCAGTTCCAAATACGCCCAGTAGCGCGCCAGGCACATCAAGGTCACGCCATCCTCGATTTCCTGACTCGCCGCCATCGCAACGATTTCCTGCCGGTTCACGAGTTTGGCATCGACAATACCTTCATTTAGCTGGGGAGTGATACCACCCGGTTCTATCTCAGGTAAATGCGCCAGCACTGTGTAAAACGTATCGCCTATGAACCCGGATATTGGAGTTTGTGACCCCAGAAGCACGGTGCTTTCAGCCGTCACTCCCGTTTCCTCCTCCAACTCCCGGCTCCCCGACTCAACAGCCGATTCACCGTCTTCAATCATTCCCGCGGGAAATTCCCACATGTATTTTTTCACCGGGTACCGATAAATCCTGATCAGTAGATATTGCCCCGAAGGAGTCACCGGAACGACCATCACGCCGCCGTTGCCGGAGTGAATGCGAGCCCACGAGTAGTTACCGGGCTGGCCATCGGTACGAATCGTTTCGTCGTAGTAAAAATCGAACCACGGCGTCGGGTATACGAGGCGCTCTTTTTTAGTTTCGACGTGCGGAATGTCGTTGTATTCGGGCGTTTCTGACATCGACTACGCGGCCAAATTCGAATCAGGTAACGGCGTACCCGCTATGCGATTCAGTTCGAGTTGCACCAGAATCCACACCGCAGGCTGGATAAATATCCACAGCAGCCATAAAAGTACTGCAGGATACTCCTTCTCAAACGCCTTGTCCGCGGCCGAAGCATGCTTCCACATGGCCCACAGATTGAGGAAAGGTACCACCATCAGAATTGTCCATACTAGCGAGTTGGTTCGCTGGCCATTGAATTTGGTCATTTCTTTAAGAGTCGAGTAGTACCAGTAGAACCCGTATAGACCGAATGTCAGTACCCACACCACGACTTGAAATACCAAGCTGCGTCGTTTGATCATTGCGATCCTCGTCTCAAAAGGCCGACAGGCAATTAGGTTGCTTCTTCGAATCAGCCCGGACATTAGCACATACCGGTGCGCAACTTACGAAAGAACTACTCAGCCGCCCCCGGCATACCCGGCTCAAGTGGCTGCGAATCTTGCGGGTAGCCCCCGGCCAGGAAACCGCCATCGACCGTTATCGTCTGGCCGTTCACGTACTCTCCAAGATCTGACGCCAGAAACACGCAAGCTCCAGCGATGTCTTTCGGCAATCCGCCACGCCTGCTCGGGACGAATCCGAGGGCTGAGCCCAGATACTCATCGTTTCCTCTCCCCGACTCCTGATCCTCCGGCAGCACCCGACTATCGATGTAGCCCGGCGCAACGCAGTTGGCTGTAATCCCTTTGCCGGCAAGATCGTGTGCCATCGAAAGCACCATGCGGTTCAATCCGGCCTTCACGATGCCGTACACCCCGTCGTGGGGCCACGCACGATAGCTGTGGACGCTACTGATGTTGATGATGCTGCCGCCATGGCCGTGCTCGATCATACGGTTGGCAACGCTCTGAGCCATGAACAGGTAACCCTTCAAGGCGTGACCCACTAGATGATCCCAGAACTCCTCGGTGATCTCCGTGAAGTGCATGTCACGGGAAGCGACGGCGTTGTTTACTAATATGTCGATTCGACCGTGCTCGGCGACGAACTCATCGAGCATCCGTGTTCGGTCATCAGCATTGCCAACGTCGGCCTGATGCCACGATGCCTTCTGGCCGAGCGATTCGACCGCAGCAATGGCCTTGTCGGCTTCGGTGTCACGGACGACATCGTTAATACCAACGTCGGCACCGTGCTCGGCAAAAAGCTGCGCAATGCCAGCTCCGATGCCGCGGCGCGAACCCGTAATAAGTGCCTTTTTACCTTCGAGAAGTTTTGTGGTCATGGTTCATTCGATCCGTTCCAAACGCCCTAGTCCTGCATTGTTTTCGAAGCGATCATGCCGCCATCGACAAGAATCGTCTCGCCGTTTACGTACTGCCCCAACTCAGAAGTGAGGTACAAAACTGCGTTCGCTATGTCACTTGGAAGTCCACCCTTCGCTGCGGGCAGGTGCGAAGTAAATCGTGAAGGGTCGTGTGGCGCTCCATCAATCACATCATCATCGTCGGCATCTGGTAATCGGTTAGATATTGCACCCGGAGCGATGCAGTTTGCGTTGATGTTGTGGCCTTTAAGGTCGATTGCAAATCCCTTCACCATTCGGCGAAGTCCCGCCTTCGCTGTTCCGTAGGCGGTCCATTTCTCAATAGCGGTGTACGCATGAACGCTGGCGAGACAAACGATACTGCCCCCAGTGCCCTGCGCAATCATCTCTTTAGCGGCACGTTGAGCGGCAAAAAAGTAGCCCTTCAGCGAAAGGTCCATCATGCGGTCCCAGAACACTTCATCGGTGTCGAAAAGCGGACGTGACTGATCAGGGAAAATGGCGTTGTTGACCAAAATGTCTATTTGGCCATGCTCGGCGAGAAACGAGTCGATGACACCGTTGATTCCTGCCACAGTGCTCACGTCGCCAACATGAAACGTGCCTTTGACCCCGCGATTGCTAACTAATTCGGCGGCTCGCTGCGATACGTCATCATCGACAATATCGTTGATCCCAACGTCGGCTCCCTCGTTCGCCAGCGTTAGCGCAATTCCCCGGCCAATGCCTTTTCGTGCACCTGTGATCAGCGCCTTTTTACCGTCAAGCAAACCCATTAGTAGCCTCCGAATTCGGGATTAGAAATATTCTGGTGCCGATCTTAACTGTAGTTGGACTCCTTCGTGCGGGGTTTGCGACCGCGCTATCCGAGTTCGTCAGCGAACTTTGGCAGTTACTTCGGTCTGGGCTTTGCTTGCTGCGGCGTTTTTCGCCGATTCCAGATCCGGTACGGGGTACTCGAATGCTGCCCCGTCTGCTGCCCCTGAGGCAAAAACCAGAACGGCGTCACGAACCGGCATCCCAAGCTTCTCAAGCACCAGCGCATACCCGGCAAGCTGGGGTTCGTATCCGGTAGCGCGCTTTTCCAAATCTGCCCCTTGAACCTGATCAGTTTTGTAGTCGACGATAGTTACGGTGCCATCATCGTTTCGCACAACAAGGTCGATATAGCCTTCGATCTCTACGCCCTCAGATATCTCGGCTGCCACCCACGCTTCTCGCCAACTGTTGTTCGCCGTCGCACGCGCAATCGTAGGACTCGCCAACGTATTGCGAACGGCCTGCGCTATCTCATCGCTGCTATCTGGAACTTCATGTGCATATGCTGCCGATCGCACGAGTTCGTCCAGATCAGTAAGATCGGCGAAATCAACATCTTGCAAAACCGCGTGAACCGCCGATCCGAATTTAGTGCCACCGCGACCTTTTTCATCGGGATTCAGCTCGGTCGATTCCATGCTGTCTTCGGGCTTGGGCGGAATCTTTAACATCGTATGGTCGGCGAGCTTCGACGGCGTCACGTAGCCTCGATTTGAAGCTGTTTCCACAGTCTGTTCCAGAGCACCAATCCAATTTTCACGGTCGGATGTCGAGTATTCTGCAACACCAACGTCAATCGTTGAATCGTCATCGCCCGTTACTCTCACGCCACCGAATTCAACCTCGAATGCTTCAACTGAAATACCTTCCGATTCGATCAGGCCCGCGATCGTTGCCGCAGGACTCGGGCTCGTGGATGTTGGTTTTTCTGACATTGGTCGGTGCAGACTTACGGCAAGGTGTTCCCTTGCTCTTGTCGCTCCAACGTAGATCAACCGAATCGTCTCGGCTTTCCCAGCCGCATCATCCTCTTTCGCTGTATCGGTGAAGTTCTCTGTCGATAGGCCAAGTTTTTCCGAACCCAGTCGCACTGCGAGCGAGGGTGTTCCAGCCTGCTCACCGAAGATGGAGTGATTCTGCCGATTCGGTCGCCTAACCTGCAAACCCATCAGAGCCACAATTGGAAATTCGAGTCCCTTCGAGGCGTGAATTGTCATTACTCGAACGGCGTTTATATCGCTGTTTGCAAACGCACCTTCGGCCACTCGAACGTTCTCTTCTGCCTGCCTTGTTAACCACCGCACAAACTCACGCAACGAACCTGTTCCAGATCGTCGGAGCTTGCGTGACATCTCAACAAAAAGATCAAGCAAACGTTCTCTATCACCGGCCGGATCCATCAGTGCCGCCAATTCCCGAATTCGACGTTTCCTGATGAACCATTCGATCAGATAGGGAGTCGACCACATTTGGCGGTGCGCATGAAATTCGGCCATCCCTGTTAGCGCCAATGCAACACGCCGAGCACCCGATCCCTGGCTGAACTGCTCAAGATCAATTGGTTCATTTCCATACTCGAATTTGAGTTTTAGTTGAGCCCATTCGAATAAGTCTTGGTCCGAGCATCCCCACACGCTCGATTTTAGGGAGGCAACAATCGCTACCTGATCGGTCGGATCATCGATGGCCGCCAGATTATTGCCGAGTTCCTGGAACACCTGCGATTCAAATACCGGAGATTGTCCTTCAAGCACATACGGCACGCCATGTTTGACGAATGCTGCTTCTAGTGCGGGAAGTGCGGTCCGGCGCGGCATCAAGACACAAAGATCACGATAGTTAGATTGAGAACAGATTTCATCTCGATCTTCCAGCGTCCAGTTTCCCGCTCCGATACTCATCGCAAATTGAGCCACATCTTCGGCTTCGGCAGCACGGGCTGCATCGACGTCGATGTGATCACCGTTACCCATCATCATTACCCGAGGTTTGCCCTTTTCAGCACTGGGGTCCGCTGATCGACTCGCGTCAAAACGTTCATATTCAGCCTGATCCGGATCTGGATCCGAGCCGTCAGGGCCGTTCATCCACGGTTCGAATACGGTGTTTACCCAGTCGAGTATTTCCGGCCTGGAGCGATAGTTGGTGGAGAGCGAGATCGGTTCAGCTTTCAACGAATCGACCAGGTGCTTTAAATGCTTCAGGTCGGCTCGACGGAATCGGTAAATCGACTGTTTAGGATCACCAACGATGAAAAGTGCACCGGGATTCGGAACACCGCTTCCGGCCCGATCGGAAAGTAGAATCGCCAGTTTAAGTTGCAGAGGGTCAGTATCCTGAAACTCGTCGATCAAGACATGGCTGTATCGCGCCTGGAAATACTGACGAGCCTCAGCACTCTCTGTAAGCAGCTGACATGAAAGAACCAACAAATCCTGGAATTCGAGAGTGCCCGATTTCCGGCGTTTTTCCGCATAACCAGTCACCATTTCAGCAACCGAGTTCACTAACGAAACGACCACACCAGCACCAAGTGCAGCTTTAGCAGTACTGATCGACGTCAATGCAGCCTTCAGGTTCGCTTTTATTTCCCTGAGGCTGTTATCGCCCGATGCAAGTAAATTCCAGTTCTTTTGGCTCCCGCTGGTGGCGTTGAATTTTGGCAACTGAGTAAGCACCAACAGTTGCTCTTCAGTCGATCCATCGTCAAGCGCCTGTTCGATCCACGAAAGAGTTAGCGCTACCTCGGCATCGAGCATCTTGAACATCAGGTCGTCGGTGTTACTACAGTACCCTTTCAAGTTCAGTGCCATTGAAAGATCGGCTTTGATAGAAAGCAACGAATCTTCAGCACTTATCGAATTTGTCGGGGCAGCCAATAGCCCCATTCCCTGGATAAGGTCGTAGCTGGCATGAAATTCACTCGCCAGCTCTCGCAGATTCTTGAACGGGGTGACCAGTCCATGTCTCTGGGCGGCTAGAACCGCGTTCGAAAATTCAGGGTTTTCTAGAGTGTCTTCCAGCCACTCATCCCATTCCTGCTGGAACAGCTCGACGCCCTGCACTTCATCAATCAGTTCGAACACAGGAGGTAGTCCAACATCTAGCGGGCACTCTCGGAGCAGGCTTTGCGCAAAGCTGTGGATAGTTCCGATAAAGGCACTATCGATTGAAGTCAGAGCCGAGGAAAATACTGCTTGTCCTTGCAAATTTGAATCCCGCCGCGCCTCGTCCAGCCGAATTTCCAGTTCTGCTCGGACACGTTGCCGTAGCTCTGATGCTGCAGCGATCGTGAACGTTATCGCCGCTATGTTTTCTGGCTTAACCGCGCCATGAGTAACAAGGCTGACTATTCGCCTGACCAGAGCTCTGGTTTTACCGGTTCCGGCACCTGCGTCGACATAGAGAGTTTCATCAAGCGAACCACTGGCAGCGCCAGTAATTCGTTCATATTCGTTCGAAAGGTTGGTCATCGATCACCCTCCGCAAGCTCTCGGTAATTTTCTAAAGCTGGATCAGAATTTTTCTTGCTCTCCCAGAGCCGAGATTTACTGCGAGGGCACACCCGTTCGTACTCGCAGTAGGCACAGCTTTCAAATGAACGCCCTCGTCCCGGAATCGATGTCGCCCCTCCCGGACGAGCCGGAAATACACCGCCATCAATGCCTTCAATGATGGTTTCAACAACCTCAGCAAGCGCTGATTCGGCATGATCCTTCTCGTATTTATCCGGCGAGGGCTTGAACTCATCGTTGCCAGATTCGCGAACGAACCAGTAGGCAGCAGAAATATCGGCATCTGCGTGCTTTTCGGCAATCGCCTTCGAGTAGATCGGTAGCTGGAGCTTGGTGCCTCTCTTCGTCGGGTCTCTATCGAGACCGCTATACGGAACGTTGCTACCGGATTTGTAGTCATAGATGATGACGCGTCTACCGTCGTCCGAGATATCTACGCGGTCGACCTGCCCGCTAAATTTCACCGAATGCCCCGATGCAGTTCGCACTTCGATCGCCGGGGTTTCGTCGTCTCGACCAAACGAATACTCGGCCTCGATCTGGCGCATCCCGGTATCCCCAATAACTACCGGTTCTCTCCGCAACCACTGCCGCAAAACTAACCATGCGCGAGTCTGTTCAATTCTCCACGCACCGTCCGACCTGCCGGGTGTTTCTTCTTTCAACAACTCAATATGTTTTTCAACCACGGCTTTCATGCGGTCTTCTTGAGATTGTCGATCTGGCTGCTCGCTGACGAATTCATCGCCCATGCGCCAGAGAGAAAATTCCTCAAGAACGGCGTGGATAAGGCTCCCGAAGGCGATAGGGTCAAGTCCGATCTCAACCTCCGGAGATTCGGTCGGAGCGATGCGCAACCTCCTCGAGAGGAAGTATCGGTAAGGACAGGCGGCATAAGTCTCGAATGCAGTGGCCGATCCGACTGTCTCCCCGAGTTCCGATTCAACGCCTGCAAGATCGATCTTCCCGTCATATCGAGTCCATTCTGAGTCATCACGCGCCATCTCAAATCGCACTGAATCCGAAAACGATTGACTATCTTGAACCAGCGGAAACTGCAAAACTTCATCCCTGCCACCTTGCCAACTCTGGGCAGTGAGGACATCGAAGTCGTGAGTATCGCTGGCATGCTCGAATGACCCTAGAGAAGATCCTCTGCCTCGAACAATCTTCACCCCGCTATATTCCGACTTGAGCAAATCCCCAGCTTGTAGCAAGTTTTCACCCGAAACCTGTCGGGCAGCCTCCAAAAACCACCGTGCTGGTCCCTGCTCTCTCGATTCGCCCGGAACACCGCTCGGCCAGTACAAGAACACCTGCCCGGCACTTTCTAGCACCGAAGCGAACGACTGTTCGCTTTCCTCAACCCTCCGTTCGATCGTTGTGAGGTACGACCCCTCAGGATCGATCTCCCTCTTCACCGCATCGGGCAATAACGGATCTGACAGACCCGCACTCGGGTAACGGCCTTCCGACATTCCCAGTACGAAAACCGTATCGAAAGGACAGCCAGCTGCGGTCCAGACAGGCCCTACGTAAACACCCAAACCCAGTGATTTCAGCCCTGCAGATCGTCGGTCCAACTGTTCACGAAGCACGCCGGCACAGTGGGCGTAAGTTGGAAGTTTCGATCCGGGAGTTTCAAGCGATTCAAGCTTCTCTATCAGACTGAACAGCCGGTCTGTTCGTGAAGTACGAGACTCTTTCTGCGCATCGTCGCTGCTCGTCAAAAGATAATCGTCGACCATCGCACGCAGCCACTTGCCGAAGCCCAACCACGAGTCCTCCGCTATAGATGGTCTCCGTTCAGCAAGACCCACAACGAAATCCTTCAGTCGATCGGCGTATCGGGCGTCCGACCTCGCAGCCTCAACCTCGTTCGCCCTGCCCTCATCCAGTCGATCCGATCTTTCGGCGTGCCTGACGATGTTTCTTACGTAGCGGTTCAGACGTGGCGTCCAGCTGTCATTGACCGACGACGTAACGCCGGCGGTTCTCGAAATGGCATCCCATCTCGAAGCTGGAACTACCAAATCGTCTTTAGGATCCTTCACAGGCGCGCTCGAAAGCCATGCGGTCAGGTCGAGTCGACTAAAATCGTTCTCAAATATGTCCAGTAAACCCGTGACGAACTGGCCTTCCGGGGCATCCGATAAGGCTGTGCGATCGGGTCCTGAAACCGGAATGTCTGCCAGCTCCAACGCCTCGGCAATTCGGCTGGCGTAGCTGTCGTCTTCGAATACCACCGCCATCTGCGCAAAACGCTTTCCGCTTCGAGCAAGTTCGACGATTTCTCGGACGACGCTTCGAACTTCCTGCGCAACGTCCGGGACTCCGGTCGGCTTCAGTCGGTGCGTACCTTCGGCGGGATGATGGGGCAGTTCTATTTCAGGCGGAGATCCAACGATCGAAACAGTTACCGCCCCGGGAATTCCAGCCAATGCTTCGAACAGTGGGCGTTGGACCGGAGCCACAACCGACGCCTCAACGAGCAACACCGTGCCGAGTGCCTTGATGCGCCCAAGGTGATCGTGATCGTCACCCTGAATGCACTCGGCCGCTCGTTCGGCTACTTGAGAGCCTCTTCGATATCCGCTGGCGAGTTCCATGTACTTGTTGAAGCGAGCGACGAGTTCCCGCTGTACTTCATTTTGGCCAGCGATCTGTTCGAGTTGGTGTGGCTCAAGCAGTTCCAGCCCTCGAAACGTTGAGTGGAGCGCAGATTGCAGCTGCGGCGATACATCAGTGCCACCCAACCGTTGGCCGAGCGTTACGTCACGGGCCGACTCGAATACGAACTCCGAGGCCTGAAGATCGTGAAGCCGTCGTTCTTTGAAATCTCGACCTGCCAGATGCTCAGCGATATCCTCTAGTCGCTTGAAATCGACGTTGAAAAGTCCATCTTTGGCAAGCGCCCGCCGAATGTAAAACGAAGCCTGGTTGGTGGGCGTTACGACTGTAATTCGTTCGAGTTCCCGCTCTTCACGAACCCCATCGATAAGCCGACGCAGCACCCGGTCTATACGTTCGTTACGACCCGCGAATTCGATCTGGCTACTCATGGGCAAATCATCGGCCTCCCCTCCTTCGAAAGGGACTGAGGAGCCACGTCCAAGACATGCGAGCCCAAGTACGGCCTCGGCACGCCCGGCTCTAACGAGACTGCAGCTCGCGACCAAGGGCGAATGCCCGACCGGAGCAAACGAAAAACGCGCGACCAAGTCGTCCAACGACGCCCGGAGCGAACGGTTCTCCCCCGGAATGGGGGAGCTAGAGGGGGAGACTGCAGCTCGCGACCAAGGGCGAATGCCCGACCGGAGCAAACGAAAAACGCCGGATCTTCGGTGATGTGGAGAGTTGGGGCGATGAGTGTGTTCATGTGCATTGCAAAGTAGCGCTGAGTACGCATCCGCAGGTTAATAGCAACACACCGCGAATAGCCAGTGACAATGGCAGGAAAATGGCGCCCCCGGCGAGACTCGAACTCACGCTCCCGGCTTCGGAGGCCGGTACTCTATCCAACTGAGCTACGGGGGCATGCAGTAAATCTTAGTTCAAATACTAGATTTATCACCTCCATCGGCGGTTGAAATAGGGACTTTTGTAAACACTTGTAACCATCGGAGTGTTTACATGCCCGAAGAAATCACAACGAGACAACTGAAGCTCGGACTGTCGACCCGCCAGTTGGCTCAGCAACTAGGTGTTTCACCCACCTTATTGTCATTAGTCCTAAACAACAAACGCCCAGCGAGCAGAGACCTGACAGGACGCATCAGGCGATGGATGAACGCTCCCATTGCTGGTGGAGGACACAATCACCCGAACACCGTCTACAAGGAGTTCATGGCTGAACGAGCGTCATTCGTATCCAGCGAGACACTCAGGTACTACACCGAAAAGTTGGAGACGTTCATTCTCTGGTGTGAGATGCACGAATTCGCAGACATAACTCTGATCGAGAGGTCAACCATTGGTGCGTTTCTCGCCTACATTCGACTAGGGCGTCGTAAACACGGGAATGCTCCTCTAAATAACGGGGCAATCAAGCTACACCACCAGACGCTGAAAACCCTGTTTAACTACACTGGAGAGACACGCTCGATGCCGAACGAATGGACTAATCCGGTTTCGGCTATCAAAGTGAAATCGGGGGATGCTCCTAGAGTCGAATATTCCGATCACGAATTGACCAAAATCGTTGAGATCATCGGTAAGAACAACGATGAAATACTTCAGCTGAGGAATTTAGCTCTTGTAACAGTGTTACTCAATTCTGCGCTCAGAGTGTCCGAGCTCTTGTCTATGCGAACCAGCGAAGATGGTCGTCTCACAGTCAGTGGTAAAGGTGGCAAACGACGAACTGTCACCATAGGCGAGTCAGGTACTCGAGCCGTCAACCTCTATCTTGAGAAGAGGAATGACTGGACTGGGCCGCTTTGGAAGACCCGGACTGGCACCGCACTTACCAAACACGGACTGCGGAAGCTATTCAACAAGGTGAGAAATCAAGCACCATCATGTCCCCAGACGGTCTCTGCGCTCACCGATTCAGGCACACAGCAATCACACGCCTACTAAGAGCCAGAGTTCCTCTGCGGTCTGTTCAGAGATATGCAGGGCATTCCGATCCGCAGACAACGCTGAGCTATGCGCAGGCGTTTGATGCTGACGAGGCTATAGCAGATGTGGAGAAGTTGGATTACTAACCGCCCGCATTGTGTTGTGACTTCGGGCCGCTTGCTCTAAGATTTTACTATGCACAATTTTAGATTCTTATTACTTCTCGTCGTTCTAGCTGCGTTATCAATCGCAGGTGTCGCCTGTGGATCGTCGAATGTTTCGAACGATGAAGAGACCGGTGACGGCGTGCAAATTACACTTCCAGACGGCGTTTTTACCGCCGATGATGTGGCTGCTGTGGGATGGAAAAAATCGAAAGAACTTTCGGCTGAAACGTTGCCCGGTGCAACTAGTGCTTGGTATGGGTTCTATCAACAGAGAGACGTCGAAGTACGAGTGTACGAATCGCAGAGTGAAGCGATTAGCTTAGGTCAGGAACTAGCGGATACAGCGACTGGACGACGCAAGCCGAGTTCGATGATTGATTCAGGTGCCATCACTAATGCACAAACCAACACACGGACTAGTTATTTGACGTATGCGATTGTCGGTAATTTGATTATGTTGTGCGAGATAAAAATCGAAGACTGCCAGAGCCTGCTCGACGGTATCGGGCAATAGAATTCCGGCTGTGCTTATAAGCTGATCGTTTCGGTGAAGAAATCGAATCCTCTTGCCAATATTCCGACTCGGTTCGCCGGGGCGTTTATATATCACCACTAGAGTGACCCGAGTGGCACGTTATACCCAAAGTATTAATTCCTACTTACTTTGAAAAAGTTATGGAAGTGGTGTCACTAACATAACTGACGGGTTCCCACTTCGATCCGTGCTTATTAATTCTTCGAAATAGCGATCAAATATGTTTCATTTGTAACAGCTTCCAGATTGAACTCGCCATACTCAAACGTGACGCCAGTAATGAGTACAGAATCCTGTCCGATCGAGCAACTCAATTCTGCTTTACGCCGTCCAAGTGCGAAGAGTGACGTATCAGATCGCGGACATGAACCTAAGAGTTAATTTACTGATACGAAGAAGAAGCCATCTCTCGAATTGCCTGCTGGATCTTGAATTGTTCCCTGTATCTGTAATAACCATGTTCCGGATACGCCAAGGCTACTGAAATTCATTCCGATGAGCCCTGTGCTCGCTTGTGACGTATCGATCGATGTCGGGATGTATGTAATGTCTCCGATCAGGTGGAAATCATTCGTCGACAATGTGACCTGACCCCCTCAAACGTATCCAGTTGAAAGATCAGGTACTGGATGTATTGAAGGGGTCAGGTCAAATGATCTCTACCGTCAACAGCTGCTGACTGTTAAGTATCGCCCTCTAAGCGCTGAGCTCCCACTATCGCAATCGCAAGCGGAAACGCACGAATCAGCAGCTGTAAAATTCGAAAGTCTTCGACGTTGAGCACCTGCGTCATGTTTACCGGTTATTGACATAGCGAACCCACCCGGCGCTATTGGCCTGGTTCCTGTTTCATTCAGGCTTTGGGAACTTTGACAGATTCTAGAAGCTCTCGTAGCTCATCGCGAAGATGTTCCGGCGGTCTGACGGATGGTGGGCGTGGAGAACCGACTGGCAAGCCTACAGCTTCCATGGCCGCTTTAATGAACGGTCCTTCACCACCTGTAACCTCTATAACCTTGTTGCGCCACAAATTCCACTTCCACTTGAACGAAGCAAGCTTAGCTTTAGCCGCAGCGTAGTCACCTTGCTCAAGCAATTGCCATATCTCTAGTGGGTACTCAGGCCAAAATCCGCTCAGATGGGTGATAAATCATCGAGCCCCCAGAAGGTGACTCGATGTTTGCTCGCCGGAGTTGTCGATCATTACCAGCGTGTCTGAAAGCGCCAGCAACACCTGTCGGTAGTGCTCAGGGTTGGATGAAGACCACTTCAGTGAGCGTACAGACTCCATATCCGACAGACGCTTGAGAAGGTCAAGGCTCATGGTGAGACCTTCCCACCACGTGTGGTAGATCATTAACGAGACGTCGGATTCCTTCGCGACCATCTCGAACAAGCGAAGGACGTCCCCCTCAGTTGGGGTGTAGTAGTAAGTCGGGCCCAGTTGTGCACCGTCGAGGCCCACGTCAGAAGCGTGGCGTGCCAGTTCGACGATAACCCGCGCATCAGTGTGCTGGATGCTTGATAACACTGGGACTTCACCCCGAGCCGCTTCGAGCGCCGTGGTCATGACGAGCTTCCGCTCTTCTACGTTGAGTGTCGGATGTTCTCCTCCAGCTCCTCCTACCAACAAGGATCCTTGACCCGTGCGAACTCCGCGGTCGATCATGAACCGTATATTGTTGTGCAGAGCCTCGAGATCGAGGGAATAATTCTCGGCAAAGGGTGTGGCCACGGCCACCATCGGTCCGCAAAGCCAGTTTCGTATTTGATCTGATTCCACAAACTTTCTCCTAATGATTGTTGATGCTCATCGATAGGGTTCTGACAGAACCAATCTCCACAAACGACACACTCCCAACCAGACGGCTGGCCTAAACCGCTCCGTCGATCACCGTATCGATCACCAGTGGCTTTTCCATTTCACATCCCCGTCGAATCTGTGCAGTCAGATCCTCTGGTGATTCGACCCGTACACCTTCTACTCCATAAGCCTCGGCTTGGGCTTTGAAGTCCAGAGGAGTGTCGAAATCAGCCTTGACGTACTCGTCCGGATTTGGAAGTCCCTGGAGTCGGTGATATACGTTCGAGTTCAGTTTGAGAATCCGGTACGATCGGTTGTTGCAGATCACAAATACCGCGGGAATGTTGGAATTCGCGGCGGTCCACAAAGCCTGAACCGTCATGATCGCAGTACCGTCCCCCATTACTCCTACCACCGGCCTGTCGGGCATTCCAAGTTGGACGCCCATGGTCGCTCCCATCCCCCACCCGATGGCGCCGCCGCGTATCGAGTAGTAACTACCTCGTTCTGTAGGACTGAGCGCCTCCAAAATCAATCCACTTGTGCTAATTCCGTCGTTGAAGACAGTCGCGTCAAAAGGCAGTGCATCGGCCAGCGTGCTCGCCATTGTGGCCGGGTTCATTGGGGCACCATTCCTTTGAGCTGCTGCAGCTCGGACGAATGCCTCTTTGCGAGCAGTTGAAGCTGCTTTGGCTTCTCTGGCCCGCAGTGAGGCTTCTTCAGCCCTTGTGCCGGTAAATACCTCCGAGACGGCATCGGCCAACTGGCTTACCACCGCCGGCGGAGCCGCGAGTATCCCGATGTCGGTCGGTTCTGACTTTCCGATCGACCCGGGGTCTGAATCTATATGAACCAGACTGGTCCCGGGATTGATCACGCTTCCGGGCTGGTAGAAAAAATCGTCGAATACGGTGCAACCAATTGCGAGAATCACATCTGCGGATCTGATCGCTTCGAGTGCTTTTGGATCCCGTACCGAGAGGTTGCCCTGCCACAGCGGGTTCGATGCTGGAAAGTTAACCTCAGCGGAGCCGTGGCCATACACTGGGATACCGGCGGTCTCGGCCAGCCTGACCGCGTCGGCATTCGCACCGGCAAGGCGATCGCCGACTATCATCATCGGTCGGACCGCTTTTGCGAGAAGGTCAACGACATCGTCTATTGCTTTCGGATCGGCCGAGGAGTTCGCTGACATCTTGGTCGATGGAGTGATCTCAACGTTGGCGACATCGTCGAAAGCGTTGGCGCTCATTCCAACGAATACGGGCCCGGTCGGCGAAGTTCGCGCTTCTTGGAATGCGCGCCTGACGACAGAAGGGACTTGTCCCGGATGAGTGATCTCCGCGCTCCACTTCGAGAATGGCTTTGCCATCTCGGCGAGGTCTGACCTTCCCGGCCCCAGTTTTCGGATGTCCTTGTTCCCGGCCGTGATTACCATCGGCGTTCCCGAGCGTAACTGGTCGATCATCATTGAGAATGCGTTGGCGAGGCCGTTGTCGATATGCAGGGACACCAGCGGCACAGTGCCAGTGCTCCTGCCATAACCTTCAGCCATGCCGACGGCGACTCCTTCTTGCAGTACGAGCAGGTATTCGAGATCCGGGTACTCGGGGAGGATCGTCATCATCGGGGTTTCGCTGGTGCCGGGATTCCCAAAAATATATTTCACGCCTTCCGCTTGAAACATTTGAAGTAAGGCGTGTTTTCCAGCGAGCTCGGGCATCCATATATCCGTTCTTTTGCAACTGTTCGACTGAGGTGGCGCAGATCAGTGCGGAGTGTACCCTCTGGTGACTGACCTGCCCGATAGACCTGCACAACTTTCTACGTTAGTACGCGGCCTGTTTCGTAACTAGCGTGGCCAAAGCGCTAAGCTCCCACTATCGTGGTTCTGTCAGAACTCAGC
>LWDU01041671.1_pt1 | contig 28074 bp, 24 predicted proteins | sample 727161 | NCBI WGS metagenome assembly LWDU01 (sample SAMN04566230, study PRJNA314399) | hydrothermal vent metagenome | isolation source: deep sea hydrothermal plume seawater | place: Mexico: Gulf of California, Guaymas Basin | collected 2004-07-11
CTCAAGCGTGAGAACGGCGACCTGAAGGAGATAGTGGCCGATCTCCTGATCGAGACCCACAGATTGAAAAAAACCGCCATGCCATCGATAGTAGGTACTCTTCGGAACACCCAGCTGGCGCAGTACCTGCCGTTATCGATGGTCAAAAACATATGCTTGATTTCAGCATCGGAGTATTCAATAGTCTGTGCTTGGCTACCTTTCACTTTGATTCCACCCAAAGGATTACGCCATGTATCAGAGACTGCACAGGTTTCACCTACAAATTTGAAATAAGTTTTCAATGTCTGATGAAATAACTTGATACCACCATTGTTTAGGGGGCGAGAATTTCGGGAATTGACTTTGCGAATGAATGCAAGGAACTCTGACACCACCGCTCGGTCAATGCACGTAGCGTCACCTATATGTTGGCTCTCACACCACACGACAAACGGGTGCAACTTATGACGATAAAAATCGAGAGTTGATACTGCGAGATAGGATGCTCTCTCATTGATGAACTGATCTACCAGTGCAGAGGGGCAGTTTGATCCCTGACTAGATACAGGAGTCCGCAACCATGTAGAGAATTTCCTACTCAATGCTTCACTGGATTCCCGTTTACCACTAAGAACCAGTGAAAGTAGCGTAGGAGATACTTCTATTTGTGCCGCAAGAGACCGCAGGGACAACCCTAAATACTCTTGTCGTGATTGAACTTTTGCAAGCATGTAAACACTCCGGTGTTCAAAAGTGTTTACAAATCACCTATATCAACTAACCCCGCATAACCAAATATTGGTTGATTGAACTTAGAATAGAACGCATGCCCCTGTAGCTCAGTGGATAGAGCAATGGTTTCCTAAACCATGTGCCGCGTGTTCGATTCACGCCAGGGGTACCACTTCAGCAAATACAAAACGCCTCGATCTACTCGGGGCGTTTCCGCGTCCAACATTCATCAACAAATGGCACAACCGTACTAGTCCGATTAGTACGTTCGAACCTGTCAGCACCAGCCACTCAACATCCACACTGGAGTCATCGGCAAATGACGCAGTAAATGCCGGCGGTGATACGGATGGGTGATTCCTATAATCCAAATCAACCCACTGGCAACTGCGTCCTCTTTGCCGCCTTTACAGCAATAAATCCTCATATTCGCCGCATACCGCAACAGGCTTTCCAGCGAACGACGTAGCGATCACGTAACGGTGAACCTGTACGGTTTGAACACATGACGTCAGAAACCCCAAATAACGATTCGGATCAGGCGAACAACCAACCGTTGGGCGAAACCCCAGAACCCGCCGGGCAAGGCGCAGACGTTCAAATCGACCCGCGCCATAACTGGCTCAAAAGCCGAATCAATCAGTGGCGAGAATCTGGACTCATCTCCGGCGAACAGTCCGAAGCAATTATCAAGTTCGAAGAAGTGCCCGAAGCGCCCTTCCGACTCGGCATGCGCTTCAATCGGCTAATAGTCATTCTATCGACCCTCGGTGCCATTCTTATCGGTGCCGGAATAATCTCGTTCGTTGCCGCCAACTGGCAGGGTCTCCCGGCAATCGCCAAGCTCGCCCTCCTGATCGGCGGACAAACCGCCACCTACTGGGCTGCCTATCAGATCCAGTTCGTCAGAGGTTTCCCGAAAGTCGGCGGAGCGCTCATGTTTACCGGAGCTGCGTGGTTTGGAGCCAACGTGTTCCTGGTCGCCCAGAGCTACCATCTCGCAACCGACAACCCCGACCTCATGATCTGGTGGTTCCTCGGAATACTCCCGCTCGCCTATCTCGCCCGATCAAAGGCAATCACGGTAATGGCGGTCGGAATCGCCGTTGTCGGCGTTTCCTGGAAAGCAGCGGCCCAAACTGACGACGCAGCAAGTGGCCTGCTCGTAATGGCGATGCTGCTATTCGTGGGTGCGGCAATTTACTCGATCGGTGCGAACCACCTGCGTCGAGAAAACCTGAAGTTCTACGCCGGACCCTATCTGGTGGCAGGTGCCTTGCTGGCGATCTTCGTAACGTACTTGTTCACATTCGACGACATATTCTCCGATTTCTCACGGGGCTCAGTAACGAAAACGTGGGAGGTATCGGGCGGGTACTTTGCACTGGGTGCAGTCGTATCGGCAATTTCAGTCGCCACACTTGCACTCTTTGGGCGCAGCGCTATTCGTGCAGGAGGCAGTCTCACTAAAAAATTGGCCGAACCCGCAACGGTTGTGCTCGTTGTAATCGCAGGGTGGCTAATTGTCGCCCATCCCTTCGAATCGTCAGTGCCGTACGTCGTTGAGTTCAACCTGCTTCTCTTAGTCCTGATATTCGGCACCATAACTCTGGGCATCGTGAACAAGCGTGAAGCACTTGTAAACGTCGGAATCATCTTCTTCGTTATCGACCTCTCGACACGCTATATCGAACTGACCATCGACATGCTCGACACCTCTCTCGCATTCATCGTTGGCGGCATCCTGCTCCTTGGAGTCGGCTACGGCATGGAACGAGCCAGACGTAAGCTGCTTGTGCAATTTGGAATTACCGAGGCGGTGAACCATGACTCCTAAGGTCAAACGCCTCTTCATCGCAGTAATCCTCGTTCAGATCGTGTTCTTACTCGGCATCGTCGGATACCGAGAAACGATTCTGGCGCTCGGAAGAACGGCAGTTCTGCAGACCGTTCCAGTCGATCCGCGAGATCTGTTCAAGGGTGAACACGTCATCCTGCGTTACGAAATCACCACTCTCGGCAACCAGATCGAATCAGGATCGAAAAGATATCTGTTACGTGGCGAAATCAACGAGGGCGACACGGTGTACGTCGCTATTTCAAACGTCGACAAAGACGATTTCAGCCTGGATGTTCGGACTGGTGGCCCCACTGATCGAACTGACCTATTTATAAAAGGCCGGGTAATCGCAAGAAAAAGTGGCATTGCCACAGTCGAATACGGCATCGAGCAATATTTCGTTCCAGAAGGACGCGGACTCGAAATCGAACAGGCAGACGACGTAAAAGTCAGAGTCAAAATCAACCGGTCAGGCGTCGCAGCGATCGAAGAACTAATCGTCGACGACGAAGTCTGGCAACCGTAGCCGTACTGCCGGCGAAATGCACTTAGCGAGTACGTAAAGGTCAAGATTCGGCGCGAATCCTCCACCTGCCCCACACTCATTGCGAGACTCCCGCCGGGTATGGTGTCGAGCGATGACAAGCGCCCGCCCCGCTAAAACACAACGTTATTCGTATATTAAACGCGTAGAGTCGAAGCTTTTCGCAACATCGCGCCAGCTAGAGCGCGGTGCAATCACATTTCGACTCATCGCAGCACTCCCGCTCGTACTGGTAATGTTCTCGAGTCGTGAACGACTTCCATACTGGGAATACGCAATTGGAGCGATAGTGTTCATGTTCGCAGTCAACATTTGGCTGCGTCACGCAAATCGTAACTCCCATCTCTCCCCCCGAACGTTCGGCCCTCATCGGCTCATCAGTCGACACACTGCTACTGCTGCTGGTGTCGAACCTTGCGATCCGCGCTTCGGCCCAGATCAGAAGCACAAGCGAAATGTGGCTCGTGTTCCCACTGGCGATCCTGGCATTTGTGTACCGAACCAAACCAACCGCAGGCATCGTCTATTCCATCCTCATCACAGGCTGGTACCCGGCTCACATACTAACCTTTTTTGATGCTTACGATCGTGCACTAACCGAACTGCCCATCCGAGCAACCTTCTTCGTCCTAATGGGCGGTCTAGCAGCGGTTATGGGCAGCACAGCAAGGCACCGACTAGCCCGTCGAAGGTCGTAACCCACTTACCGTCATCCGAGGTACTCAGGATGGCACCTGCCGACGAGCCCTACTCAACGGCCGCGAAAAGACCCACCGGATTTCTCCCATGGACCTTTCATCAGACTAAGTTCAATCAAAACCAGCCACTGGCTGTTATTTGCCGTTGGCATTTTTCCACTCTTCGTACTCTGGGCGAGCCTGATCGGAAAGTGGGTAGTACAAGCGCAGATCGCCACCGGCTTCGAGCTTCTGCCGACTGAACTCTTCCCACTCAGCATGAACCTCACCCAGTTCGGCCAGTTCTTCCGCCAGGTGAATCGGAACCACAACCGCGCCGTCATCGTCCGCAATGATGATGTCGCCAGGGGCAACGTAAGTGCCTGAGCAATCGATCGGAACGTTTACGGCGTACGGGAACTGCGTGGTCTGCGTGTGGAAGTTGGGAGTCGTGCCCTTGAGCCACAATCCCATTTCAGGTGCTTCCGGGAAGTCGCGAATGCAGCCATCGATAACTGCGCCGATCCCGCCAGCACCCACGAAGTAGGTGAGCATCATGTTTCCAAACACTCCGCTACTCATGACGCCCCGAGCATCGACAACAATCACGTCGCCGGCCTGGGTGCCATAGAGTGCATGACGGTGAAGCTGTAATTCGGGGTCGGTGTACTCGCCATCGGCGTATACGTCGTCACGCTTGGGCATGAACTGAAGAGTCGCGGCTGGCCCGACAATCTTCTTCCCGGGGGTGTATGAAGTTGGGCCCTGAATGAAGGCATTTGAAACGCCCAGTTTGTTTAGATCACCCGCAGCTGTCGCCGAACTCACATGTTTGTACAGCTTGTCGATAAGCTCCTTGGAAGGCCGCTTGATGTCCTGGATATCTTTAGGATCTTGCATTGAAATATTGAGTCCTTGTTCTTGGTCTAGTCCAAGTGATTACCGTAGAGTCTATCGTTCCTGATTCGATTGGTATTGCACCCGGCTATGTTTACCGAACGACACCATTATTATCAACATCGGATATGCGACGAAAGAACACTAAACACCGATTGGCCTCACCGCAAGCAGTGAATGAAAATGCGTAACCGGTTCACCGGAATTTGAGATGCTCCAATTATTCCGAATCGTCATGAAGACGACGAATTGTTGCTATCGAACACGACAATCAGCGTTTTTTACTTGAAATTCACCGTGGGACGGCCTTCTTCAATCTCAAAGTCGACCCATTCAGCGGAAATTACGTTTATTCTGCAAGCGGCATCTGGCGAATCCAATGTAAGGGGGCATCAACGATGATGACATCCTGCGTTGTACACCAAGTCAAATGCTAGAAGAGATCGTGGGACGATAACCGTACGTACGGCACTGGATATGGTCGGAAACGAGCATTCGATGGGATTCCCACGGACACGAGGCTTGATTTATGGGTAAGAAGTTATTTGTTGGTAGCCTGGCCTGGGCAACGGATTCGTCCGGCCTCCGAGCCGCTTTCGAGCGATTCGGCGACATCGAAGAGGCACAGGTGATCAGCGACCGTGAGACCGGCAGGTCCCGCGGATTCGGTTTTGTAACCTTCACAGAAGAAGGCGTAACTCAGAATGCCATTTCAGAAATGAACGGCACTGAACTCGACGGTCGACCGATCGTTGTAAACGAAGCACGCGACCAGGCTCCTCGGAGCGGCGGCGGCGGCGGACGTCGAGAGCGCTGGTAACCAGCGTTTTGTAGTTTCACCAACTACCAACCGAAATCAAATCGGGTGCAGCCAACAGGCTGCACCCATTCTGTTTAACCCACCAAAATTGACAGCAACTGCAGCGACGCCGCACGTTGCACTTCCACCCGCATGTCACTTCAAATCCATAACCGCATCGAGGCGACTCGGCAACGTCTTCTGCATTTGAAGAATCGCACCACTCGGCGGGCTCAAAGTAAGAGTGAGCTGGTCATTCTTATCAAGAATCGTACCGGTTGAAAGAATTCCGTTTGAATCGTTAGTGTCAGGCGTCCAGTAGCTGGTCGCAGAACTCGAAGTGATCAACCCAGTCGTGTCACGAATTAGCAACCACACGCTAATCTCGGCCTTCTCGCCTGCTTCTAGCAAGTTGTCAGAGTTGTTGTTTCCGAGCCAGTCCACAGTCCACGGCACGTCGCCCATGAACTGATTTGTCGGTGTACGCAACAATAGTCTTGTACTCTGCACCACTTGAAATATCGGGGTCGGTGCCCGCACCGTCAGATGTGTAAGGGGGAGTCAGGTCAACCGGCTCACCACTAACAGCGTTCGAAACGATGAACGACACCTTGTAAATCGTGTCGGTTCCGTCACGGTCGGCCGTGTAGGCAACAATCGCACCACGGGGCTCAATAGAGCTCTTCGTTTCTTTAATCCCGGCAAAGACGGTCTCTTTCGACCTCTCTGATGCAAAAATACCGGTCGATAGCACAGTGAATGCAAACACCGAAGCTACGACAACGAATGCAATCAGAATGATCGCAGTCTCAAGCCCGGTAATGCCGTACTGTGACGACTCCCGGGCAACTCTCTTTAACATAAGGTCTGGCTCCTCAGCCAACCACGGACGCTGTTTAGGCTCCTCGTCCGTAGATAGCATCTATTTCGTCTGGCCACTCCAACCATCGCCCATTGCTGGAACGTGTTGTTACGAGGCCATACATCAATAGTTACCACCTGGGAAATTCACCTACTGACCCCTAAGGAATCGCCCAACTGAACCTATGGGATCACTCCTAATGCGAGTAATCACTCGACAACATCTGGCAGAACACCGGTGGCTCGGCGTGTATTTGAGAACGAGCAGCACCTCGTCAACAACTTTTGCCAGCATCACAGTCCATACGAATAGGGCATGGACACGAGCCACCGCACCATCGGTTTCGTTTCTTGGCGAAGTGCGCTACCAGCCCGGCTCAACGTCGCAGCCAAGCTGGAGAACTCGCAGCGCGTCTCGATACCCCACAGCCTGCTGACGACCGCACAGAGTCACAACACCCTTACCTGTGTTGTGTGCCTCAAGCATGATCAATGAAGCATCTGCTACTGAAAGTTCAGGCAAGGTCTTCAGTAGTGCCCAGATCACGTAGTCCATCGAGTGATGAGTATCGTCGAACAACACCACGGCCCATCGATCCTGCTTGCCAGGTGAAGTTTCACGTATCTCGGCTGGAGTTGTAACAGGGTTAGTATCTGTTCCTGCAGAATCGGCCCCATCAAGCGGAATCTCAGAGCTATTGACATCGCCATACATCGGGGAGATTCTTTGGCAGCGATCCTTTCGCCTCATCACCAGCTCCACACGATTCAAAGGTTCATCACACATGCGAATTACCGATATAAAACCGTATCCGGTGTGGGTTGGCAGGCGAAACCAGATGTTGGTCAAAGTCGAAACTGACGAAGGCATATACGGCTGGGGCGAATCCGGACTTTCAAGCCGAGAGATGGGTGTCAAAGGAATCATTGAACACTACAGGGAATTCCTGATCGGGCGCGACCCGATGCAGCGTGGCGCCCTGTGGCAAGAAATGTATCGCAGCCAGTATTTCGAAGGCGGCCGAACACTAACCGCCGCCATTTCGGCAATCGATATCGCTCTCTACGACATCGTTGGCAAGAAACTCGGCGTTCCCGTTTACCAGCTACTCGGTGGCAAGCAACGCAACTACGTTCCAACGTTTGCAACTGGTGGCGGATCGAGCCCCGAAGAAATGGTCGACATGGCTCAGCAGATCATCGCTGCGGGCTTCGACTGCTTCCGCCTGCACCACAAGTACCAGGGCGAAAGCGAAAACATCTACGAACCACGCGAGGCTATCGCACTTTCAGCAGAAGGCCTTATCAAAGCCCGCGAGGTTCTAGGAACACGCCCCGTAATCGGCTACGACTTCCACCACCGGCTATCAGTTGCCGAAACCGCCTCGTTCTGCCAGATGATGCCCGCCCACACACTCGACTTCCTCGAAGAGCCTATCCGTGACGAAACACCTGAAGCCTACGAAACACTGCGAACAATGACGCAGGTGCCGTTCGCAATCGGTGAAGAGTTCGCATCCAAATGGCAGTTCCTCCCTTATATCGAACGAGGCCTCACCAACTACATACGAATCGACGTTTGCAACGTTGGTGGCATCACCGAAGCCATGAAAGTGGTCGGCTGGGCCGAAGCGCACTATATCGACCTCATGCCACACAACCCGCTCGGGTCGATCTGTGTGGCAGCAACCGCCCACATGGCAATGGCATCGGCCAACTTCTCATGGCTAGAAATAAGGGAATCCCCCGGCGAAGACCTTAACTTCTACTCAAAAGAAATCTACCCTGTTCAACCTGAAATCGTTCCGGGTCGAGTAACAGTGCTCGACCGACCGGGTCTCGGTGTTGAAGTCGATGAAGCGTCACTGACCGAACCGTTCAGGTTCCAGCACAGTGAGCCACTTCGCCGTAAGGACGGATCGAAAACCAACTCGTAATTCCAAAAATAATTAAACCCGAAACAACAGGTCCCCCCTTCCTTCGGGAAGCGAAGATTAGATCGGTAGATTGCAACACTGATCCGAGTGACAAGTAACTAGCATCGAACTCATTCCGAAGCTTCAGTCTTTCAACCCAACCAGCAGCATCCGATCTCTCAGAAAATAAGGCAAGCCTTTGAAAATAACCGACATAAAACCATTCCCCGTATGGGTAGGTCACCGCAACCAGATGCTCGTAAAAGTCGAAACCGACGAAGGCATATACGGCTGGGGCGAATCCGGCGTATCGAGCCGAGAGCTTGCCGTCAAAGGCATCGTCGATCACTACCGAGAGTTCCTGATAGGCCGAGACCCTATGCAACGAGGCACTCTCTGGCAAGAGATGTACCGAAGCCAGTACTTCGAAGGCGGTCGCGTCATGACCGGCGCCATCTCCGCAATCGACATCGCCCTTTACGACATCGCCGGCAAAAAACTCGGTGTGCCTGTCTACGAATTACTCGGCGGCAAGCACCGAAACTATGTACCAACATTCGCAACCGGTGGTGGAAACTCGCCTGAAGAGATGATCGACGTAGCACAACGCATGATCGCTGAAGGCTTCGACTGCTTCCGACTACACCGCGATTACGAACCGGAAGCCGAAAAAGGAATTTACGAACCCCGCGAAGCAATAGCGCTCTCAGCAGAAGGCCTTATCAAAGCACGCGAGGTTCTCGGAAACAGGCCGGTAATCGGCTACGACTTCCATCACCGACTCTCAGTAGCCGAAGCCGCCTCATTCTGCCAGATGATGCCTGCACACACACTCGATTTTCTGGAAGAACCAATCCGTGACGAAACTCCAGAAGCCTACGAAACACTCCGAACCATGACGCAGGTGCCGTTCGCCCTCGGTGAAGAGTTCGCTTCCAAGTGGCAGTTCCTCCCTTATATCGAGCGAGGCCTCGCCAACTACGCGAGGATCGACATCTGCAACGTAGGCGGGCTCACCGAAGCGATGAAAGTCGTCGGGTGGGCAGAGGCACACTACATCGACCTCATGCCACACAATCCACTCGGCCCAATCTGCGTAGCTGCCACAGCACACATGGCAATGGCAGCTGGCAATTTCTCATGGCTCGAAATCAGAGAATCAGCGGGTGAACAAACCGGTTTCTACTCGAAGGAAGTATTCCCGGTACAGCCCGAAATAGTTCCCGGGCGAGTGACCGTTCTCGATCAACCCGGACTCGGCGTGGAAGTAGACGAAGAAGCTCTCACCGAACCGTTCCGGCACTCTGAAATGCCACATCTAAAACGAAACGACGGATCACACACCAACTGGTAATCCGCGAACCAATTAGCACGAGATAACACTTTGAAAATCACAGACCTAAAACCATTCGCAGTCTGGGTCGGCCACCGAAACCAGATGCTCGTAAAGATCGAAACCGACGAAGGCATATACGGCTGGGGTGAATCCGGTTTCTCCGGACGTGAACTCGGCGTAAAAGGAATCATGGAACACTACCGTGAGTTCCTCATCGGCAAAGATCCCATGAGCCGCGGCGGACTCTGGCAAGAGATGTACCGCAGCCAGTACTTCGAAGGCGGCCGTACTCTCACAGCTGCCATCTCTGCAATCGACGTCGCTCTGCACGACATCGTCGGCAAGAAACTCGGCGTGCCCATCTACGAACTGCTTGGAGGCAAACACCGTCACACCGTTCCTGTTTTCGCCACAACCGACGGACCTTACGGCCCAGACATGATCGAACAGGCGAAAGGTTTCATGGCACGAGGCATAAACGCCTTCCGACTTTCATACGACCAGATGGATGTTCAAAGTGGCGGTCTCTTCGAGCCTCGTGAGTCGATCGCAAACTCGGCTGAATGGCTCATCAAAACCCGTGAAGCCCTCGGCAATCAGGCGATTCTCGGTGTCGACTATCACCACCGCCTATCGCCAGCAGAAACAGCTTCGTTCTGCCAGATGATGCCGACACACACGCTCGATTTTCTTGAAGAACCGATCCGTGATGAGTCACCCGAAGCCTACGAAGCACTTCGCAAACTAACCGACGTCCCGTTCGCCATCGGTGAAGAATTCGCCTCGAAATGGCAGTTCCTTCCCTACATCGAGCGCGGCATCGCCCAGTACGCACGAGTCGACATCTGCAATGTCGGTGGGTTCACCGAATCGATGAAAGTCGCAGGATGGGCAGAGGCACACTACATCGACCTCATGCCCCACAACCCGCTCGGCCCTATCTGCACAGCAGCATCAGTTCACCTCGCCGCCTCAGTGGCAAACTTCGCATGGCTGGAAGTGAACATGGCACGTGCGGAAGACCCCGACCGCAGCGTTTTTACTGAGCAAGTTGAATTCAACGGCAGTGGATATGTGGTCAACGACAGACCCGGACTCGGCGTCGAAGTCGATGAAAGCAAACTCTCAGAACCATTCAGGTTCTGGGAAGCCCCACACCCACACCGATCCGACGGATCACACACCAACTGGTAGCTGGGTCGTTTGAACGGATTACCTCCTCTCCCAGCGGGAGAGGGCTGGGGTGAGGGAGAAGTTGCCAACACAGAATCACTTTTCGTACGCCAGCATTTGTTTGTGACTACAGCCAAAGGTGACTGCCTGTTACATTTGGTGAACTCAATCTGATCCCAGCGAGCGGAAGGCTCAACACCGCAATGGCAGTATCGATCGATCTCACCGGAAAACGTGGCGTCATATGGGGTGTTGCCAATCAGCGCAGCATCGCATGGGCTATCTCCGAACGACTCGCAGAAGCCGGAGCCGAACTCGCTTTCACGTACCTGAACGAACGCCTGAAAGCACCAGTAGAAAAGGCCACCGCCGGACTCGACAATCCAACACTGATCGAGTGCGACGCCACCGACGACGACCAGGTTCAGGCCGTTTACGATCAGATCAAATCCAAGTGGGGCGAAATTGACTTCGTAGTTCACTGCATCGCCTACGCCGACCGTGACGATCTGGGTGGTGACTTCTCTGCAACAAACCTTCAAGGCTTCCGCACGGCCCTCGAGACAAGTGCATACACGTTGATGCCAGTCGTCGGAAAAGCCGCCCCTCTGTTCGGCGAATCTGGTGGATCAGCCATCACACTGACGTTCGACGCCTCACAACGTGTCTACCCCGGCTACAACATCATGGGCACGGCCAAGGCAGCTCTCGAAAACGAAGCGCGACAACTCGCCGTCGAGTTTGGCGATCGCAACATCCGGGTCAACGCAATATCGGCAGGACCACTCCCAACACTCGCAGCCCGCAGCATTCCCGGCTTCCGTGACATGACACGGGCCCACCGAGAGCGCGCACCGCTCGGTCGCAACATCAACCACAAAGAAGTAGCCGACACGGCCCTGTTCCTCCTCAGCGACATGTCGAGCGGAATCACCGGAGCCATCATCCCGGTCGATGCCGGCTACGGAATCATCGCCCTTTAGACTGGGCGTTCTACAAATGCCAGAAATCACAACCGGACTCTCAGCGAGCAGGAAATGCGTCGTTGAGGGTTCTTTGCTTTACAGCCCCACCGGCAAAGACGAACACTCCGTGTTATCCAGCCCAGCCATGATCATGGAAATGGAAATCGCCTGCGTCGAAGCTGTCAAAGGGCGCGTCGAAGCATCGGTCGGATTCCACGTCGATGTGAAACACATCGCCCCGGCTCCTGCTGGAGAAACAGTCGTCACCACGGCAACACTCATAGAAATCGACGGCAAGAAGCTCCGGTTCAAGGTCGAAACGCTACTTGGCGACACCCTCATAGGAACCGGCACTCACCGGCGCGCTATCGTCCAGTTGTGATTCAGTTGGCTCTCACGAACGCTGCATAACGCTCCAGTTGCAACAAACTCGTACAAAATCTACTGACAGTTGAAATACCGGTTCCGTGTACGGTGATCTAGGTGAGCGCGCCACCTACGGCGCACGTCAGATCAGATCAGCCACAGAGAATCCGTATGTACTGTTGTGAGCAACAGCCAGCAGCGCATAAACGATCACTCCGATGGCACTAGTTCCTCTGCGAACAACCTGATCCAACGGAAATCTCTCACCATCGCCGAACTTGCAACACTTGGGGCATCGAACAACTCGACCTCAGTGTTCCAACAGAACGCAACACGAACTCTCCGCACCGAGCTCAACGCCGACGCCGTTCTCATCACTCGATGCGTGGATGGAGCCGGCGATCCCACCAAACGGACCAAACGAAACGCCAGAGTCGGCAACCGTAGTCGTATCGGATATCACCGACAGGGTGAACGCCGCAAGATCTGAACTGGCTCTTGAATCCATCCGGGAAGAGAAAGATAGAGCCAACAAATTTATAGTCTCGCTGTCTCACGAGATGAAGACACCCCTGCACACCGTAGTTGCACTCACCGACCGGCTAGGCATGAACGACCGCGGTAATCTACATCCCGACCAAATCGAACGAATTCAGGTTGTCCAGCAAAACGCCGATCGACTCACCCTGCTCGTAAACGACTTCCTGAACATCTCGAAAATGGAAGCTGGAACACTGAAGAGCAAGCCGACGAAGTTCCAGATTTCTGAACTCGCCTACGATCTCGAAACGTCGTTCGAACCCATCGCATCCGGCGGTAACCACAAGCTCGCTGTAACGGCACCCGACGATCACCAGTTCGCCACAGCCGACCGTGAGCTGCTCAGGCAGGCGATCATGAACTTGCTCTCGAACGCCAGCAAGTATTCGCCACCCAACACCAACATTTCACTCGACATCTGGGTCGACGAGAACGACCTGCGCATTACTGTCACCGATGAAGGTCCGTGAATACCTCAAGGCGAACGAGACAACGTGTTCTAGCCCTACAGTCAACTCGATAATCCAGATGTCCCCGGTAACGGAATGGGCCTTGCAATCATCCGACAGAACGTCGAACTGCACCACGGCAAAGTGTGGGTTGAAGACGGCGTTGGTGGCGGCACATCGTTCGCCATCTGGCTGCCCGGTCTCGTATCAAACAGCTAGCAAATCGCTGGCATACGACTCAAAAAGCTAAACCGGCGTACCGCAGTCGCTCGACCCAGCACTTTCGTTAGCTGAACGAAATTCAATCAGTGTCTCAACTATGTCCTGCCGGGTAACCATTCCGACCACAAAGTCCTCTTCCATCACCACCAGTTGATTTACGCGCTGTCCGTCCATCTGCTGAAGTGCAGAGCGCGCCGGCTCATGAGTCGAAATAACACGAAGACTGCCAGAATCCATCAACTCGCCAACCGTGACACTTACCCGCTTGTGAATTGGAATGTTGTCCAGATCCTGCTTCAGAATGAAGCCGATCAACTCACCCTGCCTGCCAACTGGTATCGAAGTAAGTGGATTCGCCGGTAAGCCCTGATAGGTCACCTGCTCAACCGACCAACCGGCTTCAAACATCGGCGGCATCGGGCGAGTAGCTCGTCCAACATCGAAACTCAACTGATCCATAGAATCACTTGAAGACGAATCGGGCGGAGACGATCCCATGGCTTGCGCAGCGCGCCTGCCTCGCACCTCGTTCTTACCTGACGACATTAGGAACGACGCGATCGCAATGATCCATATTCCACCGCCAAAATCACCGTTAATAATCTGCCACGCGCCATACCCGATAAACACATAAAACACGTAACGCCCAACAGCGTAAGCGAAATTCGTAGCGCGGTTCGGGTCTCCTGTGACTCCCCAGACAATCGACCGCAAAACCCGACCGCCATCCATTGGGAACGCCGGAATGAGGTTAAACACCGCCACAATAAGATTCATTCGACCGGTGTAAAGAATCACTCCGTGCAGAGGGGTGACCTGATCTTCGCTGATCGGCAAGAATGAGAACCACCAGATGGTGAACACAATACCAATCGCAAACGATATCGCAGGGCCAGAGAATGCGATGAAAAATTCGTTCCGAGGTCGGGATGCTTCACCCTGAATTTTGGATACACCACCAAATATCAGCAGCACTATTCCCTGCACTCTCAAACCCTGACCCAAAGCCACAATCGAGTGCCCCAACTCGTGTGCCAACACCGATATGAACAGCAACAGCGTAGTTATCGTTCCAGCAAGCCAGTACTGAAATATCGACCAGGTCGAGATGAAATCCGGAAAAATTACTACGGAGAGATAGAACGAAATTCCCACAAACGCTATAAGCCAAGTCGCGTTTATTTCGACTGGTATCCCGAGTACCGAGACAAGTTTGATTGAACCATTCAAGTGTTCAGGAATTCCCTTCGAACAAAGTTTGCATCTGCGAGCAGTAACCCTATACGCGCAGGCCTACGACTTGCGAATTATTCACAACCACATACGAAGATACCGCCAAATTCGATTTCGAATCGCCAGTAGTACCCCCGCACCGGACTATCATTCACCCAAATATCTTGGTAAATCTCTGGCGATATAGCCGTACCGTCAGCCCCAAACGCCAGTTTTCAATGCACTCCACAGCACGCCTTAACGAACCAACACGATGAAATCCTTCAAGCAGCCGTTCTACGGGTGGTGGATCGTCGGAGCGGGCGGGGTTGTCCAGTGGTACACCTCAGCGGTGTTCTGGCGTGGCTTTCAAGCGTTCGTCCCTCACATACTGGGCACTTTTGGCTGGAGCCACGGCGCCACGGCAGCAGCCATATCGCTCCAACGTAGCGAAAGCGGGATGATCTCGCCGTTCGTAGGAGCGCTACTAGACAAGTACGGACCTCGCAAGGCAATGGCTTTCGGTGTCTTTGTCACCGGTGGTGGCTTCATTTTCATGAGCCAGATGCAAACGCTGTGGCACTTTTACATCGCAATAAGTTTGCTCACGCTCGGCATGTCGTTCGGAACATTCATCGTATTCGTCGTAACCGTTGCCAACTGGTTCGTACGCAAACGTGCAAGGGCACTCGCCACGCTAATGTCATTCTCCGCAATTGGCGGCCTCACACTCCCACTTCTCGTAGCGTCGATCGAGCAATTCGGTTGGCGTGAAATGTTGATGGCAACCGGCATCGGATTCTGGATCATCGGCTTCCCGGCAACGCTGGTCATGAGAAAACGGCCCGAAGATCACGGCATGCTACCCGATGGCGACGTTGTTGACGGCGATGACAGCTCCGGCAAACAAGGCGGTCGCTTTGCCGGGATCAGAGAACACGCCATCACAATGCGCCAGGCCATCAAGCTGAGGTTCTTCTGGCAGCTCGCCATCGTCACCAGTCTCGGGCAGCTTGTCAGCTCCACCAACCTGTTTCACTTCTCGGCCCTGCTGGAATACGGAATGACCACCGCCCTCGCAGCCTCTGCAGCAGGAGCAGTTGCCATTGGTGATCTTACGGGTAGAGCCGGAATCGCTGTGCTCGGCGACCGTTATGACAAAAGAAAAATGCTCACTGTCGCAATGATCATGCAAACCCTTGGAGTCGCCGGACTGGCGGGCATCAATGCAACCGTGTTCGGGATCGATCTCGGTTTGTGGCCGCTTCCGTTCTTCATTTTGTTCTTCGGCCTTGGCTTTGGGGCGTCGATCCCGCTTCGTCTATCGATTCTCGGCGACTACTTCGGCAGGGCAAGCTACGGGTCAATCGTGGGGCTAACGAGTTCGGTCAACGCTATATTCGGTGCAGCAGGACCTGCTTTGGTAGGCCTCATCCACGATCTGCAAGGCAGCTATCGAATGGGATTCACAATTCTCGCCGTGATGCTACTGATTTCGATTCCGATGGCGTTTACTCTCGAACCATCTGGCCGAGTCGCAGCAAAAGCCAGAGCTATCACACGGCGCAATTTTCGTGAGCGGAACAGGTTCGAATCGTCCCGATAGCCAACAGCCAGCGGCGATTAACGCCCGGTCGTCTGTCCGATAACGCTCACCGTTCTGGCAGTGAATGTACCACCCGGCCTGCTTACAAGTACTGCTACAGCAACAACGCCAACCTCGGCCTTGGCGCCAATGAACCGAGTGGCATCCACCACAGTAAACACCTGCCCACCGATAACCCACGTATCGCCACTAATCGCGGTGATAATACCCGTAACAGTCAGCTCAATTAATGCGTTCTCAAGCACGGTGGTATCTATCTCCGGCCCAACTTTTACCTGGAACTGAGCAGAAATAATTACACCGAGATTAGAATCCACCGAATCCCTGTAGAACAAAATTTCGGGAATGAGCGCACTAACTTCATTCCCGCTCTCTTTAGCAGACCTTAGCAATTCGGCCATAGGTCGCAGCGTCGCTATCCTTCGCCCGTTTAGCTGCATCGTAGACGACGCCCCAACCCAGAGCTCAAATTCTTCGCCATTCGAAAGCTCAACACGGGCAATCCTGTTGTTGTCAGATATACCGAGCAGTGTCCCTCTCGACTGCATGTAGTTGTCAGAAACAACCGAAAGTTTTTCTATAATTCCGGTTTCGAGTACGTAGAAAACTATGTCGACCCAGTCGCCACGCTCAACTTCGAGTAGCGATCGGATGGGAATACCATCCTTCAGCAGATTTGCGCCAAGCGGATGCTCCGGCAATCTCAGATGAATCCGTTGAGTGTTGAGCGACTCTCCAGCAAGTATCGTCAGCGTGCCTTCTACAACGTTGACGCCGGTGACAGTCCCGCTAGCACGACCAACCTTCGGAGTTTCCACCGAAATGATTGTCCCAACGTTGTATAAAGCCCCACCACGTCCTGTAACCGAGTAAACACCGCTCACAACACGCATACCGGTTCCAATACTTGAGAATTTTACTCGGCGACCATCCAGAATTAGCCAGGTGTCATCGGTAATAAGAATGTTCAGCGATCGCCCATTCTCACCGGTCACTTGCAGTCGAGTCGGCTCACGGCCGATACCCGTGATCGTACCCGTGAACTTCACGTTCGAATGAGCAACAACTACCAAACGCGTCAGTATTTCGGATTCACTATCTGATCGCACGGCATCAATAACCAGATCGCCTTCTTTCACACTCTCCAACGACACCTTTTGACCGTTACGAACAATCGAAGCATCCTCATCAATCAGCAGCCGAATCAATGGGCCGTCTGTTGGCCTGATCGTTATGGCAGGAACTTCAACTTCGATAGATTCGACAATCCCTGAGGTGTGGTCTTCTTCGACGTGAGCCAATGACCGTGCACGGATAGCAAGCGCCCGCAAAGTAACGTCCGATCCGGTGATCTCTGAAATCGACCCCGCCTCAGACGATTCAAACTGAATATCCACGGCCTGGCCAGCCCGAAGCGACTGCAGATCAGACGATTCTCCATCGAGTGTTATTTCGGTTTCCGAAGTTACCTTCGCGGCGACCCTCAAGCCCCGGTTTTCGTTGGCTGCGATAACCACACCAAGTGCGTTTGCAAGCGAATGGTCTATCTCTACAAACGTGATCACGCCATGGAACGCACGCAGCGACTCGTGTTCGAGAACTGCCTCCAGTTCCTCGACCAATCGAGGCTGTCGCACTGTGATCGAAACTGCGAGCCGATCATCGCCGTCTGTGGTGTACTTCACATCCAGATCACTGCCCGGATCGATCATGTGGCTAACATCCGTCAGAAACTGAGGATTCGTCGCGTCATCCGATAACTCAACAAGCAAATCATGCGGAAGATCGGCAGTCGTTGTGTCGGGATCGAACGAGAAAATCACCGTGAACGGATCCACCTCCTGTTCGCCCTTTGGAACAATCGTGAACATGTTCGCGCTAATCTCATCTACCAGCGCACCAGATATCTTCAGCAGCGGTTCCGCCTCGTTGCGATTCTGAGCCGCCCTCTCGTAAATACTCCTGAGTTCACGGAACCGTCGCTGAATTTCACTTAGCCGAACTGAAGCTTTTTCCAATGTCGCCTGATCAACACGATTCGACTCCACCACACGCTTGAGAGCACGGGCAGTGTTATCGAGAGCCGAAAGGTGCTCACTACGTGCATCAATAGCAATTTGTGCAAGCCGAGCCGCCTCAGCCTGGTTCGCAGCACGCTCTTGGGCTGCCTGAATTCTTTCAACAGTCGTACGGGTCAACTCGAAGCCAACCGCGGTCAAAATACCGCTCGAATGATCCAATCGAGCGACCATCGTAATGCCATCACCAATTGAAGGCGCATCAATACCAGCGGGAATAAGAACGTCTACAACATCGCCATTTCGAGTCTGAATAGAAAGTTCGCTGTCAGATGCTTCGGTAACGACTCCAACAACGTGCTTAGTAGTCGGCTGGGCGTTCGCTGTGCGAACGAGTGTCTTCAGGGCAATCAGATCGCCATCGGAATTACGTCTGGCAGTGGAAATAACCCGGTCGCCTTCGGCAATATCGGTCACCGTAATTTTTCGGGATCCGATCCTCAACTCAGAATCTAGATCAAAGTTGAGCGTCACCAATCCCGCGTTCGAAGCGATCACGACCGCACTTGGAGCCCGTATTTCAACTGCCGTGCCCAACACAGCTTCGATTCTGCCCGGATCATCCGCGGCAGTAGCCACGTTGCCGCCAACTGCAATAAACAACGCGGCAAACACCAGCACAATCGCCAACTGAGGGCGGAGCAATCGACTAATTTTATTTTCGGGCAGCGTAAACATACTTCGGAGGAGTTGAGGGGTTTCAATGTGCCCACAACTGTTTAATACTGCCCATATCGTAGTTACGTATGTGTTACTCCGGAACGGCTTGAATTCTGGAAGTCGCCAGTGGATCATGTTCATCCTGTTTCATCCAACAGAATCGAGAAAATTGGCTGGGATTGGCTAACCGAACTGCCACCGAGGTTACTTGCCATGACATCCACCCAGTTCGGACCGATAGTCAAAACAATGGTCAGTTCAAACGTTCCGTCAGGTTGAACTTCCACGATCACGTCGTTCACGCTTACAATCGCATCGGCCGAAGTCTGCCCACGAAGCAAAATGGTTTCACCGTAAACAACACCTTCTTCGTCAATCCCTTCAAAGTCGAGAGATAAGTTAAAAGTTCCGGAACTCGGAACAAGCGTCGCTGTCGATTCAGGGATAGTGGTTGGTTCCAGAGTTGGTGTCGGCGCTGACGGCACCGGCGTAGCAGTTGGCGCAGGAGTTGCCGTGGGAAGCGGTATTACAGTCGCCGTGGGCATCACCGTGGGCATCACCGTACCATAGGCATCACCATAGGCATCACCGTAGGCGTCGATGGAACTGGCGTATAACGAGCCCGGCTTTCCACACAGCCCGACGCCACCAGAACAACCAGCCCAGCAACCAGCACTACTGATCTGATCGTCAGTGCAGTTCTCAACGACTCTCCGAGAGATAAAACCGACATCATTCGGTTGCTGCAGGTCGATTATCGAGAGGCAGCGATAGGGTAAACGTAGTGTGGTGCTCGCCAGAGTCAGAGTCGGTATCCGAGCTAGCGCTGGTGCCGATACCGTTCGACTGCTTCGATTCAACCAGTAACTCTCCCCCACACCGCTGCGAAAGCGAATTAGCGATGAAAAGCCCAAGTCCTGAACTCTGCTTCTCGGCTCGTGCCGAAAGTTCAGGCGTCCAACCTCGATCAAATACGTGAGGCAGGTGCGATTCGACAATTCCAATGCCGTCATCCCAAACCCGTACAAGATACGAGTCATCGGTACGAGTTAGGCCAATTTCTATGTGACCATCGGCAAATTTTGTAGCGTTATCAACCAGATTCGTAATTACGTGGTCCAACGCCGAACCATCACCGTAAACAAGACCAAACTCGTTCGGCTCGCACCACCAGACCAACTCCAGTCCACGCTCCCGGGCAATCGGGGTGTATCGATCAGACACGTTACGCACAACAGCTGCGGCATCTACCGGCTCAACCGCGGAAGCCGCGGTATCGTCTTCAAGATCAACCAGAACTCTCACATTCTCAATCATCAGTCTAAAGTTCGGCGCCTGGTTCTCAATCTCGTCAAGCAACTCAACAACCAAGCGTTGAGTCACCTCACCCGTCTCGTTCAACACAGCCCGTGCCTCGCGCTGCTTGCCCAATATCCTCCGTAAAGGCCGCCCCATGTCGTGTGCGAACGTATCGAAGTAGTCCTGCGTCACCTGGCTCCACGTACGCTCATCCTCAGACTGATCGATACGCTTGGTAGTCAGCTGAATCGAAACAAGTGCCACAAGCGCCCCAAGAATAAACACACCAGCACCGATATACGCCACAGGCTCAATCCACCACAACTCACCCGGGCTTATCGACTCGCCTATAACTGGAGAAAGCAAAACAAGCACAAACCCAGTAACGGTTAGTGCTAGCCCGGCAATCTTCAGAATTTTGAGAGGCAGTTCACTCAATCGACATGTTCCATTAGATCAGACAATTATCAGGCTAGTCGGCCGGGGGTACCAATCGGTAACCGCGGTTTCGAACATTAATTATCAGTTCGGTCGCGCCAAAATCTCGCGAAACCGCTTTACCGAGCGAAACTTTCAATTCACGAATTCTCACTCTAAGCGAGGCTCTTGAATCTTCACCATCAGAAAATCGCTCCAACCGAGAAAACGGCACAAGCTCACCTTCCGACCGGTACATCGCCGAAGCAAGTTCGTTCAAAATATGCAGCTTCATGCCCTGGATCTCGCGAATCATCTCGCGACGACCATTGTCGATTGCGTAGACAGCCGCATTCTCAGCGTCCAGCTCAAACAACGACCCAATCTTGATCGTGTCCGGCGCACTGCCAATAAGCCGCCTCAGGCGAAGAACAACCTCTTCTGGACTCGCCAGCTTGTCGATGAAATCGACAGCAGCACTCGCACTCAAGCTGGCGGTAACCGCGGTATCGCGATACGGTCCCTGAGCGTACTGGGTGAACATCAACACCGGCATGGCACTATCTCGATCCACGATCTTTTTAAGAATCGACAACCCCTTGAATCGATCAGAGTCATACTCACCGAATCGCACATCGAGCAGAACAGCTGCCGGGCGTTCGGTATCCATCATGAAAAGCGCCTGGCTCTCGTAATCGTCACCGGTAATATGCTCACCCGTCGGCGCAACAACAACCGGCTTAAAGCCGTCGGTCTCTAATCGACGAAGTACAGAGCGCATGAGGTCCGACATATGCTCGTCGTCAACAACGAGTATTTTCTGCCCACCGCCGATTCTTTTTGAAGTCAAGATTTTCCCCTGAGGTTGCCTGCCAACATTCAGCAGCCGTATCGCAACGGCCCGGCGTGAAGATCAACTGGAATCGACTCTATCATCCACCGAACATTTGCTCACTCACAGGAATGACGCTCTGCCTGTGTTTTCTGTTCCATTGCCACTCCCGCCGTCACGCCCAAAGTCACGCCCAAAGCCACACAGTGACGCCACTGCCACGCGTAATCAAGATTCGCCGTTAAATAGGCTAAGCTGATGACGTAAATCTATTATCGGTATGGACTCGTTCTTCAGGGAAGGCTATGCTCCGTTCACCGCACTTTTCCATCCCAAAATTTCCAAGAAATAATTGCCTGTGACCGACCCGTTCGTCCACCTCCACAACCACTCTGAGTATTCACTACTCGACGGGTTCAGCAGGTTAGGCGACATGGTCAACAGGGCGGTGGAACTCGAACAGCCTGCGATAGCGCTTACCGATCACGGAAACCTTCACGGCGCAATCGAAATTTACAAAACGGCCAAAAAGGCTGGTGTCAAGCCCATCATCGGTGTCGAAGGCTATGTAGCCGACGGCCCCCGCGACGAACGAAACCCACAAAAGCGATCCCCGTTTCACACGACAATCCTCGCCCAGAATCGGGTCGGCTACCAGAACCTCCTGAAGCTGGTCACTGCGTCACACATCGAAGGCTTCTACTACCGACCGCGAATGGACCGAGAGATTCTCGAAAAGTACTCGGAAGGTCTCATCGTTCTTTCCGGCTGCCCATCGGGCGAACTGGCTCGATCCATCAAGAACACCGACATGGACGCCGCACTCGAAACCCTCGAGTGGTACGGAAACGTTTTCCAGGACCGCTACTACCTGGAAATGATGATGCACGAGCACGTTCCGGAGCAGGCAGAAATCAATGCCAAGATCCTCGAACTCGCCAGCCAAACCGGCCTGCCAATGGTCGTCACCAACGACTCTCACTACGTAAGGCGAGAAGACTCCGAAGCGCAGGACATTCTCACCTGCATCCAGACGAACTCTAATATCAAAGACCCCAAACGTCTTCACATGGAAGACACCACCTACTACCTGCGCAGCGCAGCCGAAATGCAAGCCGAATGGTCGCATCTTCCCGAGGCGCTAGCCAACACTGTAAAAATTGCCGAATCGTGTGAACTCGAACTTGAGTTCGGTAAAACCTACGTACCTCGTTACGCAACCCCGCAGAACAAACCTTCGATGGAGTACCTGAAAGAACTCTGCTACGAAGGACTCAACAAGCGATTCGACAACAACCCGAGCGCAGAGGTGCTCGAACGCCTTGAGTACGAACTCGGAATCATTGAAGAAACCCGATTCTCCGACTACTTCCTCGTTTGCTGGGACATCTTCAACTTCGTAAACGAACGCGGCATTCTCTCGGCGGTTCGCGGATCCGCCGCGGCCAGCCTCGTGCTCTACTGCCTCGAAGTAACCCAGATCGACCCTGTTGAAGCCGACCTGTTCTTCGAGCGATTCCTAAACGTCGAGCGTCGAGAGATGCCCGATATCGACATGGACTTCGCCGACGATCGCCGTGCCGAGGTAATCAAGTACTGCATCGATCACTACGGTCGCGAACACGTCGCCCAGATCGTCACCTTCGGCACCCTCGGTGCCAAGGCCGCTATCCGTGACACCGGTCGCGCCCTCGCACTGCCGCTCGACCTCAGCGACAAGCTCGCCAAGATGGTCCCGCTCACCCTCAACATCAAGTTGAAAGATGCGATCGAAGAATCGCCAGAGATGCGTGCAGAAATATCCCGCAACAGCGACGCTCGCGACCTTATCGAAATGGCACGACGGGTCGAAGGCTCAGTTCGCCACTCCAGCACTCATGCAGCAGCCGTCGTTATTTCAGAAAAACCCCTGACCGACTATGTGCCCCTACAGCGTGCAACAAGCGGGGCCGAAGACGCCAGCCCGATGACCCAGTACTCCATGTTCCCCGTCGCCGACGTCGGGCTACTGAAGATGGACTTTCTGGGTCTCGCCAACCTCTCGATTCTCGATCAGTGTGTAAAGCTAATCGCCGAAACAACAGGCGAACACATGGGTGTCTACGACGTCCCCATCGACGACCCCAAGGCGTTTGAAATTCTCGGTGATGGCGATACATTCGGCGTGTTCCAGCTCGAATCGACCGGAATGCGCAAGAACATCAAAATGCTCAAGCCGACATCGATTAACGACCTTGCTGCCATGATCGCACTCTATCGCCCAGGCCCAATGGAGCACATTGGCACCTTTATCGAAGCCAGGCATGGGCGGGCAGAAATTTCCTACCCGCACGAAGATCTTCGAGAGCTTCTGGAGCCGACCTACGGCGTTCTCGTCTATCAAGATCAGGTCATGCTGATCGCACAGGCATTTGGGGGCTACACGCTCGGAGAAGCCGATATTCTTCGCAAGGCGATGGGTAAGAAAATCCCCGCAGTGATGGAAGCCGAGCACGAAAAATTCAACGCCGGCGCACTGAAAAAGGGTTACACAGTCGAGCAGGCCGACACGGTGTTCGATCTCATGGCGCCGTTCGCCGGGTACGGCTTCAACAAGGCCCACGCCGTCTCGTATGCCTACATTGCGTACTGGACAGCCTATTTCAAAGCCAACTACTCGACCGAATACATCGCAGCGGTGCTCGATTCAGCCTCTGGTAACGCCGAAAAGGTCGGCGAGGCGATCAGGGAAGCTTCAAGGCTGGACATCAGCATCAAGCCTCCAAGCATCAACCACTCGAAATCAGGCTTCACTATCGAACGCGATGCAAACGGCAATGACGCTATCCGGTTCGGACTTGCAGCGGTCAAGAACGTTGGAGCCGGTGCTGTCGACCCAATCACAGAAGTTCGAGAAGCTGGAGGACTGTTCAAAGACATCGAAGACATCTGCCGACGTGTCGATTCAAAGTCACTCAACCGTCGAACACTAGAAAGCCTGATACGAGTCGGCGCATTCGATGAGTTTGGCGGCCGAGGAAACCTGCTCGAGTCTGTCGACCGAATAATCGGTGCAATTCAGCGACAAACCAAGCTCCGAGAATCTGGCCAAACATCGATGTTCGACATGCTAGGCGAATCAGTTCCGGCCCCGATGGTCGAGATCGAAATCACTACTTCCGACGACACAACCGATCAGGAACGAGTGATCTGGGAGCGTGATTTACTCGGTGTCGAATTGACCCAGAGTCCGTTCACCCGCGAAATGCGACAGCAGCCCGACAACATTATCGTGTTCGCCTCCGACATCACCGCCGAAATATCCGGACAAAAACGCGCTGCCCTGGGTCAGGTAAACGGCATACGAGAACTCACAACGAAACGTGGCGACAAGTTCATATCGCTGAACCTCACACTGCTCGATGGTGATGTAGAAATGGTCGTCTGGCCCAACATCCTCGAACAAAACCCGACGCTCTGGGAGAACGGTAACTTTGTATCGGTCACTGGCGAAGTACGCGAACGATTTGGACGCGTATCTATCTCTGTCGAAACAGCAAGCGAATACCAACTCAAAGCCGAAGGACAGGCGGAATATGAGGCAGAAAAAATCAAAAACGAACCTGCGCCAATCGTAAGGGCAGGATTCAACGAGGCGAGCGAACCACGCCCTGTACTCAACGATCCTGCACCAAGCATCCAACCGGAATCCCGAGCAAATTCAAGCCCAATACCAAACTCGATACCGGCAGCAGAACAGGTGACCGAATCAACGAACAACTCTCACCAAAACCCAGTTAAACAAACGAACAAACCGGCGAATGAACCGACGAACGGGGAAACTCCACTGACAACCGAACCTGCTGTTTCAACCGAAATGAGCCACGACGATGACTTCTCTGCCGGCGGACCCGTCCTCGTACGCGTCAAAGAAACCGGCGATGCAGCGGCCGACAGGTACCGACTTGAAGATATCATGAGGCTGTTCGCAGAATTCTCAGGCTCAGATTCAGCCATCTTAGAGATCGAAACTGGCGAAAAGATCGTACGACTAGACATGCCATTCAAGGTGCAGTCGGGTGCGCAGCTCACGAATCGCCTTCACGAACTACTGGGCGACGGGTCGGTTCGCACAGCAACGGTGTAATCAACCGCCAGACCTTATTCATTGGCAACTGGCGATAGCATGTACGAAACGTCGATAGCTACTTCACATCGCACTAGTTAACGGAGCGATGCCATGAACTGGAAAGTACTCACTACAGCGCCCGATCAGCTGATCGCGGAATCGTGGTGCGGCCTGATTCGATCCGCAGGTATCGACTGCAAACTCCAACCCGGCGACGCCGTCGGTTTTATGGGAGTATCAGTCTTCCCGGTGCGCATCATGGTCGATGCGTCAGACGTCGAAATCGCCCAATCGGTGCTCGACACCTACATAGCGCCAGATGAAATTGAAGAACAACCAGACCAAGAATCAGACCCCGAACTGACGTAATCCAGCCTAACGGTCCGATTCCATCGACAGCAGTCGAGACTTTAGCGGCAAGCCTGCGCCCCCAAAGCCGTGTAGCGCCCCTGTAGAGCTCACAACCCGATGACACGGCACCAACAACGCAAGCTTGTTGCGAGCCATCGCCTGCCCCGCACCACGCGCAGCCCTCACATTGCCAGCCTGCTCGGCAAGCCAACCGTAACTACGCGTTTCACCCGCCGGGATCGACCTACACGCATCCCACGCACTACGGAAGAAAGGCGTCGCAGTACGCGTGTCGATCGGAATATCCGAAAGATCCACCGGCTCTCCGGCGCAGTAAGCCGTAACCAGCATTCGAGCATCAATATGATCTTCGGGAGAATGCGTTGCACCATTGACTTCTGGTTGAACAAAATCAAGGGCAGTTTCAGGCGTCGATTCGGGAAGGCTAGCCCGCACAATCCCCTGATCACCACCCACAAGTGCAACCCAACCCATATCGGTATCAAATACGTCGTACGTAAGCGGTATTTTCTGATTCTTCTTAGCCAATTTCAGTGCCTCGACCCTCTCCTAGCTCAGGCCCAATACCGCCCAGTTGGCGAATACGATGGGCTACCAACGCCCTCGCAACTCTACGCCACGCCTTATCAAGTCGTTTCGATGTCTCACCATCATCATCTCGCAACCCCGAAGTGACCTGCCCCCGATAGCGTTACCACTTATTATCTCGGATTTGCGACCAGCTGAAGCTTAGGCATGATTGCCTCAGGAACTGGTGGCCGGTATCCAAGCGAGCTGTGTGGTCGGATCGTCCAGTTTGATTTACGTTTGGTGGGCGATGGGGGACTCGAACCCTCGACCCCCTGCTTGTAAGTTAAATACTCCCTGTTTCAGACGTTACCAGACAGACCATTTCCTGAGTTCATTCCGTACTGGTGACCGTTAAAACCTGCACCAGACGTTACCAGCCGTTTTCTAATAGTCCGTTGGAACAATATTGGAACAGTCGCCTCAATCTCTGGGCAGATCGTTGATCGGGTTGCCCATGATGTCGTGGTCGTTGATCTTGATTGTTCTAAGTCTTCAACCAACTCGTGTGCGTAGATGCTCATGGTTATCGCCGGATTCGCGTGACCGAGTATCTTGCTGACGGCCGTAATCGGTACATGCTCAGAGATTAGGTAACTACCTGCATTGAGCCTTAGATGATGCCATGTCAGAAGCTGCCCACGCACGCCCACTCGCGTAGGCGTGCGTCGTGTGGCATACTCTCCGACATGAAGCTTTGGATTCTAATAGGAGGGTTATTTTCCCTCAGTATCTTTTTGCGAATCGTCGGAAATCTCAAGAGTACAAGTTGTGATTGGCAACTTCGAAATAACTGTGCGGATGCGGGGTTTTCTGAAAGTGCTTCTGCTGGCTTGATCGGAATATTAGCTGTTGTTTTGCTCACGGTTAAACTGCTGGTAATTATACGGTCGAGGAACCAATCAGCACTCTGACCCCCACATCCCTTTGTAACAAAGGGGGCAGGTGGTGTATCGGCGACCGACTATGACACTCGCCTCAGCTTCCACGCACGCACCAGCTACATTCACTTGATGAACCCTTAGTCGAAACGTCCCGGCAAGAAAGTATCCGTCCCGCGCTTCTCACTGGAGTCGTGGGCGCAGCGGATGGCAGACCCGAAGCAGTACGCAAGCATGCTGAGGGAACACGCCCGTTCCATCAGGGATCAATTGAAGCTGTTGGATAAGCGGACGAGGTAGCGCAGCCGCTCGACATTTGATCAATACCAAAGTGCTAGTGACCAGTTAGTGACCATCACGCGAAAAGACCCCGGAATAATCCGAGGTCTTGTTCAAAAGGTATTCAGTTTGGTGACGGGCCGGGGACTCGAACCCCGAACCTAGTGATTAAGAGTTCTGCTCAACACATGTCCCGTCGTGCGGTTTCGTGCCGTTCCGTACTGAAATCACAGGATAAGGCCGGAGGTTCGTGTCCTGTCGTACCCCGTCATATTGAACCGTTTGTGGGCAAGTTAGTGGGCAGACACGAACGCCGAAGAATGCACGCAAGCGGAGTTGAGACTAGATGACTCTGAGTGGTTTTTGCGCCCGGAGTATTCGCTTCGCAACTGGCGAGGAAGCCCTGGACTCGCCGCACGTTGATTGCAGTGGGTCTTGGCGGTATTTTGACCACGACACCGGGG
>LWDU01040481.1_pt2 | contig 28063 bp, 18 predicted proteins | sample 727161 | NCBI WGS metagenome assembly LWDU01 (sample SAMN04566230, study PRJNA314399) | hydrothermal vent metagenome | isolation source: deep sea hydrothermal plume seawater | place: Mexico: Gulf of California, Guaymas Basin | collected 2004-07-11
TTTTTTCGCCGTCGGCTCCAGCTAGGGTCCTCGCGGGCTCTGCTGATTGGATCGGACAGTCCCAGCATTCCGATCGGGACGTTTGCCGAGGCATTTGACGCGTTGTGCTCGCATCATGTTGTGCTGGGCCCGGCCAGTGATGGAGGGTACTATCTGGTCGGCATGTCGGCGTACCATGGCGACATCTTCACCGATATCGACTGGAGTACACCGGCCGTTTGGGACCAAACACAGCAGAGGATTCGTCAGTTGGGCCTTCGCAGCCACGTCCTGCCAAGACACTTTGACGTCGATCAGTGGCAAGACCTTCGTTTGCTAAAAATGGACCTAGAAGGGCTCACTGCGGAAGAGAAAGAAAGTGACGAATCCGTTCAACACCTAACCGTGCTATTAGATCGAGTCTTGTCATTGCCTCCTGGTGATCAACACAATCATGACGCGGACCGCAACTCACAGAACGAGGCCCAGCGACGATGATTTACGATTGCGCAGTCGTTGGAGGAGGTGTTATCGGCCTGTCCCTAGCTTGGCGACTCGCCCTAGCGGGCAGTCGAGTGATTGTCGTAGAACGCCAACAGTTGGCCCGTGAGGCCTCATGGGCGGGCGCCGGTATTCTGCCAGCCGGTCCGCGGACGAATATGGAGCATCCCTATGACCAGTTGCGGGCGATCAGCTCTATTCGCCACGCCGAGTGGGCCGAGCAACTTCGTGAAGACACTGGCATCGACACGGGCTACCGTGTGTGTGGCGGGCTCCACATGGCTCGCACCCCGGGCGAGTCAGCCGCTCTCCGCGGATGGCGATTGCAGCTGGACGACGAGCAGATCGAAAGTCTGGAATTATCAACTGACGACCTGGCAGACTCCGAGTCGGCGATCGCCAGTAACGAACTCCGCTGTTGCCTGTCGCTCCCTGACGATGCTCAATTGCGGAATCCATGGTTCCTCAATGCGCTGATTGCCGCCGGCCGCCGCTTGTCGGTGGAATTTCGCACGGACTGTGAAGTTCGCTCGATCATTCGGCGTGGCAATCAAGTGACCGGGCTCGATACGTCTGACGGGACGATACAAGCTGGTAGTTATTGTTTCACCACGGGAGCGTGGACGTATCCCCTCCTGCACGGCCTATCGATTCGTGCCAACATCGTACCGATACGCGGGCAGATGATCCTTTTTCGTTCCGAACATGTGCTAACACGGCGGATAATCAACGAGGGTTCGCGATACTTGGTGCCACGAGAAGACGGCCGGCTGTTGGCCGGCTCTTCGGAGGAAGAAGCGGGGTACGACAAGAGTACCACCGACGAAATCCTCGACAGCCTTCGAGCATTTGCCGAATCATGGCTACCCGATTTGCGTCAGGCGAAAATCGAAGCCAGCTGGGCTGGACTCCGACCAGGCTCCTATGACGGGTTCCCCTACTTGGATCGACTGCCGGACATTGACAATGCTTTCATCGCTGCTGGCCACTTTCGCAGTGGTCTTTATTTGTCTCCTGCCACTGCCGAAAACATGGCCCAATGGATGCTCACGGGCGAACCACTCATTTCGCTCGATCCGTTCTGTTTACTACGGCGTTAGGCGTCAGTCCGGCGCGGCCGAGGCGAGGACGTCGGATTACGTCGTCACGGTTACGAGAGCGTTCGCGCATTCCGCACGGGAGCAGAAGCAGGAGAAATACCGTGCGCGTACCGGCACTATCTTGGCGCCGGGTCATCAACAGGAAATACTCACGCTGACCACAAAAGCAATTGCACCCGACGAAAAGGCAAACAATGGCCGTTGATACACCAGCCACAATCGCCATCATCGGCGCCGGCCCAATTGGATTGGAAGCCGCCCTCTACTCCAGGTTCCTGGGCTACGATGTCTTGGTCTTCGAACAGGGCCTCGTTGCTGAGAGTGTGCAACGATGGGGGCACGTCGAAATGTTCACACCCTTTTCAATGAACTGTTCGCCGCTAGGCGTGGCGGCGATCCAAGCCCAGGGATCAACGGAACTGCCGTCCGAAGATCAACTCTTGACGGGTTGCCAATGGCGAACTCGATATCTCATCCCTCTGTCCCAGACCGACCTCCTTGCCGACTCCATCCACCAACGGACGAACGTCGTAAAAGTCGGGCGACAGTCGGTGCTGAAACACGAAATGCTTGGTGCGGCGGAGCGCGCCACCAGTCGCTTCCGAATTCTTGTGGACGGGGTGAACGGTGAGGCCGTCCATCAGGCAGATATTGTGATCGACTGCAGCGGCGTCCTCGGCGTCGCCAACTGGCTTGGTTCGGGCGGCGGCCCGGCGGTTGGTGAACGCGCATTGATCGACCACATCGACCACCTGCCACCGGACGTCCTCGGTAAGGACAAGAGCCGATTCGAGGGAATGAAAACACTACTCGTCGGTGCTGGCTATTCGGCGGCCACCACCGCAGTAGAGTTATCGCGGCTGGTGATGGCGAACTCCGAAACCCAGTTCGTGTGGGCTGTCCGTGCCGTTGAAACGCACACACCTATCACGCGACACACGAACGATCGCCTGGCCAGTCGCGATCAGTTGGCACAAACGGCAAACGCTCTGGCCAGCCAAGCTGACGGGCCGTGTCGCATGCGTGGTGAGACCAGCATCGAATCGATCCGGCGAGACGATCAAGGAGCGTTTTGGATTCGATTCTACGGACAGGATGCCGAGGAATCATTCGATAATCTGGTCGCAAATGTAGGATTCTGCGGCGACAATACAATCACCGACCAATTGCAAGTCCATCGATGCTACGCCTCCGATGGACCAATGAACCTGGCAGCGACACTTTCACAACAAACGACCGCAGACTGTCTCGATCAAAAATCCACCGGTGCCGACAGCCTCAAAAACCCAGAACCCAATCTTTATCTGCTCGGCAGCAAGAGTTACGCCCGAAATCCCAGCTTCCTTTTCGCTGTAGGTCTTGAACAAATACGCGACTTGTTCACTCTGATCGGCGATCGCGAGACCTTGGATCTCTACGCCACCGTCGGCACAGCAAGATCATGACAACTCCAAAAGTTTCCCTCACGCATTTGGATCAGCTCTGGTTTCAAGTAGCAGGCACGCTCTGCAACTTGACGTGCCACCATTGTTTCATCAGCTGTAGCCCCAAGAACGACAGTTTTGGGTTTCTTAGCCTCGACCAAGTACGCAAACACCTCGACGATTCACTCATCGCGGGCGTCAAGGAGTACTACTTTACTGGCGGTGAACCCTTCTTGAATGCCGAGTTCGTCGATATTCTCTGTCTCACTCTTGAGTACGGTCCGGCGACCGTACTTACCAATGGAACGGTGTTGAAAGAGGAGTGGGTTGAACGCCTGCGCAAAGCAGAGTCGCTCAGCCAGTACGGTCTGGAGTTTCGCGTTTCCATCGATGGCTTCTCACCGGAGTCGAATGATCCGATCCGAGGGAATGGCACATTTGGACGCGCGATGGATGGTGTTCTACGATTGGTGGACGCTGGTTTCCTGCCGATTATCACGGCAGCTCGAACTTGGCCGATGGAGCAGGATGCGGAGATCCTGGATCGATTCGTGCAGATGCTACGAGACAGCGGATACGCTCAACCACGACTGAAGATTCTGCCCACGTTACAAATGGGCGCCGAGGAGCAACGGACACACGGTTACCTCGACAGCGAGCGACTGACAGACGAAATGCTGACGGACTTTGACTTTTCACAATTGGTTTGCGACCACAGTCGAATCGTTACCGACCGAGGCGTCCACGTCTGCCCGATCCTGATCGAAAGCCCCGATTCTCGACTCGGCGAGACACTGTCGGCCGCATGCGACGACTTTCCGTTAAGTCATGGAGCTTGCATGACGTGCTACCAATTCGGGGCAATCTGCTCTAATCCTTCGGGCCAAGCTTATCGCGTCAAGAGTGACGAACATGGAACTTGAAAACTCGGGCAGAGAGTCGGTCTTGCAAATCGCCCTCCTGGGTGGCGTTTACAACAATTACTTAGCGTTGGAGGCCACATTGCAAGATGCTAGCCAGCGAGGCTGTGATGAAATCTATTGCCTCGGCGACTTGGGCGCCTTTGGACCCTATCCCGATCGAGTGTTCCCGCTTCTCGATCAGTACAACGTGACTTGCGTGCAAGGGAATTACGACGACTCGATCGGGAACGGATTGGACAATTGCCAATGTGGATACACCGATCCTCGCGACAATCATTTCGCCCAACTCAGCTTCGACTACACACTGGCCAATACGTCCTCGGGCAACCGAGCCTATCTGCGGCAGCTTCCCAAAGAGATCCGCCTGGAACGGTACGGCCTCGAAATCCTGCTATGCCATGGAAGCCCGCGTAGGATCAATGAATTCCTCTGGGAGTCGGCAACATCCACGCAGTTTTTGGAGTACCTGGGGAAGCAACACCAGGCGGATATCATCGTCGGCACACACACGGGCATCAAATGGCTCCGCCAATTGGCGGATCAGCGCTGGTTTTGCAACAGTGGGGTCGTGGGACGGCCCGAGAATGACGGGGCGACCAATGTCTGGTACACCATTCTTGATATTCAAACGGGTCATCACGGGTCGTCAAAACGACGGGCTTTGGAGAACGTAAGTTGGCGGCATGTTCCCATTCATTACGACTACCGTCGACTTGCCTGCGAGATGGAACAGGAAGCGATCCCGACCGAGTTTATTGAGACTATTCGCTCAGGTTGGTGGACGACTTGCCTGGAGGTGTTGCCGGGCAAGGAACGCCGTCGAGGGCGGTTCTGAAGAGCGGGAACGGGAGCAGGAGCGAGAGATACCTGGACATATGATCACTGATCAGATAACCTCTCAGCCAGAGACCAACGAGCGACAACTCGCACAGGGACGGTAACAGCGAATGGCCATTCAAGCTTTTATCGATTTCATGCAGAGGCGATTTTCTGCCAATATTACGGCCCAATCTGCATTGGAATCGACGGCCGGTGAGTTCGACGAATTTCCAAGCTCGCTGGACGATCGCCTGGTATCCGCCCTTCGAAAAGACGGTCTCGAAAAACTGTACTCCCACCAAATGGACGCCTATCAGAGCATCTCACAAGGACAAGATACGGTACTCGTCTCGCAAACGGCCAGTGGCAAGACACTCTCCTTCTTGCTCCCGATACTGAATCAGTACCTGCAAGCAGACGCACCCTTCGGAGTCATGTTGCTTTATCCGACAAAGGCCCTTTCACGAGACCAGGAAGGGACATTGGGTCGGTTGTTGGAGGCGAGCGGCGCGGATTTGCGACTGGGCACGTTCGATGGCGACACCCCGCGGGAGGAGCGTAGTCGTATCCAAGCGCAAGCTGACTTCATGATCACCAATCCGGACATGCTCCATTCGGGCATCCTACCCAATCACAATCGGAAATGGCGGACGTTTCTTTCCCGCCTACGTTACGTGGTGATTGACGAAGTCCACAGCTATCGCGGAGCGTTTGGATCTCATGTTGCCAACGTGATGCGTCGTTTGGACCGGATCTGTCGAATGCATGGCAGCCAGCCGACGTTCGTCTGTTCGTCCGCCACTATTGGCAACCCGGGCGAGCATGTCGAGGCGTTGTTTCAACGTCCGTTTCAAGTGGTCGATCGCGATGGTGCACCTCGTCCTCAACGAGACTTGTACATGATCAACCCGTCCGTGGTACAGAGCCACGGCCATGCGTTGTACCGAAAAGGTCCAGGTTCGGTCAGCATTCCATTGATTCGCGAAGCGACGCGTCTCGGTATTCGCTCGATCTGCTTTTGTCGCGCGCGGCAACAGGTCGAACGCCTCTGTCGCTCGGTTGTCGACGGTCACCCGGAACTGGCCAACAAAGTCAAACCTTATCGAGGCGGCTTGTTGCCGAATGAACGCCGTCAGTTGGAGCGAGATCTAGCGACGGGGCGCGTCACGACGATCATCAGCACGAATGCACTGGAATTGGGGATCGACATTGGCGATTTGGACCTTTGCATTCTCAGCGGATACCCCGGCTCAATGGCGAGTTTTTGGCAACAGGCGGGCCGTGTCGGGCGGCGTGGCGAGCGTGCTGCCATTGTCTATATCGCACGAGATACACCGATCGACCAGTATTTAGTCCACCACCCGGAATTTGTCACGTCTGCACCTATCGAACGCGCTTGGCTGAGCGCCGACAATCCCTACATTCTCCTGCAACACCTACCCTGTGCCGCTCATGAACATCCGTTGCGAGTCGAGGAACCAGCATTTAATCAACCTGCATACGACGCGGCAATGGAAGTACTGAAGCAAGACGGCACTCTAACCGAATACCATGGAGATTATCGCTACGCGCTGCGAGACTATCCGTCGAAAGGGGTCAATCTCCGCGGCATGACGGATTACAACGTCGAAATCTACTGCGGCACGGAGGTCATCGGTGAACTCGATCCAATCGGTGCCCGCGGGACATTGTACAAGGACGCGATTTACCAACACCTCGGTCGACGCTACATGTCAATGGAGTTGGATCTTGAGAAGAAACTCTGCCGTATCGAACCCGTTGATGTCGACTACTACACAGAAGCCGTTTGGGACAGTCGAGTCACGCTTGTTGAATCGCTGGAGCGGTTCTCGTTGCATGAAGCGGCCCTCGAGTTTGGTTACGTCAATGTGAACCGTCAGCCCAAACTGTACAAGAAAATCCGCGAACGATCGTTCGAGAACATCGGCTACGGCCCGATCACTCTCGATCCATTTGTCTACGACACGACCGGCTTTAGCCTGTATCCACCGGTTCAGTGGCGGATGAAGATGGAGGCAACCGATAAGCGCCACGTCGGTGCCGCACTGTACGGATTGAGCTACATTCTCAAACGTACAGCTCCAAGCCTCTGCCTAGGAGACGTCGAAAACATTGAAACCGACGTCTCATTAACGGAAACAGAGAATGGCAATTGGTACAGTGCCCTATACCTTTACGACACGATCGAAGGTGGCGTGGGCTATGCCGAAAAAATATTCGAAGTCTTTGAGCAGGCTCTGAAATTGTGTCTGGCCATTATCGACGAGTGCCCATGTTCGGCCGGTTGCCCTTCGTGTGTCACGGCTTTGCCACCAGGTGTAGCCGAAGAGGAACTCGAACAGTTGTTGGTCGAATCCAACGCTTCTTTGGCCTGCACCAAAAGCCTTCTTATTGCCCTGATAAGCGGAGAGGTTTTCACACCAGAGATTAAGTTCCACGAAATCGACTCCTTCCAACGTGTCGACCCGCCTGAACCGGACCATGAGGCACAGCGGTTGAAACACCGATTGGGAAAAGCGAGTCGGATACTGAAGAAAAAGAGAGAGCGGACGCACTGACAACGGGACGGTGGCATGAGGGACGGCAGCGACGAAATCGGTGCAGCGGACTTGCAGACTCCGGAATCCGGAATCCGAGCCGTCACGAGATCACCGCCGATCACCGAAGCATTTCAACACTGTTTTGGAATTGGACCAGTCCGGCACCAATTGCTGCAACTGCGTGGCATTCGCTCCTGGCAAGACGCTGTGAACTTTCCAGATCGAATTCCAGCGGGAATCCGCGCAGCAGCCGTCACTGAAAGTCAACGATGCCTGTCTGCTCTCGAACGCCATGACATCGCCTACTTCCTGAACCACTTCATCGTAAAGGACAAATGGCGAGTGCTGGACCATTATTTGGAACAGGCCGCCTTCTTTGACATTGAGACAACCGGACTAGAGTACGACGCCCAGATCACGGTAATCTGCTGTTGGCATCGCGGCCAAATGCACACCTTCGTTGAGCACGAGAATCTAGATGATTTCCTCGACTTGTTGGATGATGTCACTCTTTTGGTTTCGTTCAACGGGGCGACCTTTGACGTCCCTCGTTTGTTAGCGGCGTTTCACATCCCCGAGTTGCCGTGTCCGCACTTGGATTTGCGATGGCCATGCTACCATCGAGGTCATCGCGGTAGTCTCAAGGTAATTTCGCAGCAGCAGCGGATCCAACGGCCACCAGATTTACATGACGCCGATGGCGCATTGGCAATTGTATTGTGGAACAGCTGGATGATGAGCGGGGACGCAGCAGCTCGTAATCGGTTAGTTCGTTACTGCGCTTCGGATGTGCTCTTGCTGGCGATGGTGGCTCAGAGGATCCTCGGCATCAAGTCGATTCCGGTGGCCAACCTGTGGGCTCACTTGCCAAGCCTTGCGAAAAGTCACGACTCACCGGAACAACCACCGATCGAGCAAACGGCCAAGTCCGTCTGGTCACCCCCGACGTCGATCGGCAGTTTCGGTGCTACAAACCCCAGCAAACTTCGAGCTCGGAACCAGACCCCGAAAAAGAGATAACTCGATTCGGCGGATGTGAACAGAATCCGGCGAGAGAATATCGCCGGGTCGGCTGCATCGATAGCAACGGAATGCCAACTATTTGGGCAACGGGTAGTTGTTGCGTCTGGCGATGGTCTCATATCGCCTAAACAATTGAGGGTGCTCGGTTTTGACCCTGTTCAAATCGTTGTACGTTTTCTTTTCACCGTTAGGGACTTGCACTTCCAGCAGTTTGACTTTTCCATTGACGACCTGAATTCGCAGACGACCATGTCGATTGTCCGACACGGTGATGGTGGCGTTCCCACCTCCGCGAATGCCGCGCGGGAGCGGAACGGGGGGGCGAAAAGCCATGCGTTGTGGTTGAAATATGAGCGCTTGCCGCCCCTGGAGCTGTTTCATGACCATCGCGCGTTGATTCAAAGCGGCACGAACCTTTTCCACGCGGTCTTCAAGAATCGTCGCAGCAAGTCTTCCGGAAGGATGCGAACTATCCGAGGCCAGACGTTTCAAAGTCGCCGATGCCTCTGCGGCTACTTTCGGATCGGAACCGCGTAGTTGAGTTCGGAGTACATCCAGAGAACGAGTCCGCATTTCGCGGTCGGACGATTTGGCCGCTTTCTCAAGCGCGGGGATAGCGGTAGCTCCCACATGCTGCAGTTCCTTCGTCGCGCGCTGCCGTACATCGAATTGGTTTGATGCCAACCTTTGGATCGCGTTTTCGATCCGGTCTTGCAGTTTCGGATCTTGCAGTTTCGAATCTTCGCCATTGGCAGCAGAAGCGGGGAGGCCATGCGCAGCCAAAACGAATGACAAAATCCAAACAAACGAATTGGGAATTTTCATTGGCATTCTCGGGAAAATCCAAAAAAACAAATGAGCTCCGTGCCTTGTATCATACAGCGATGTATCGGCAAGGCCAGCGACATTCTGCAATCGCTATGCCGAATGTTGCGGAAACAGAGTTACTTGAATTCGAGTCGCAATAACCACAACGATCCATACTTCTCCGCGACTACAGTTCCCCCGCCGCGAGCTGTGATCAGCGCCTCCGCCCAAGCGAGGGACTCTTTGTAACGTTTGCGGGAAATGCGCATGATAATCCAGGCTTCCCGAGCGTCTACCAGTAAATCGGAGACTGGCTTGACGTCATATTCTGTTAGGTTGTTGGGCAGAGGCCATTGAATCCGCGATGGTTCACCAAAGTCGTAAATCGCGTGAAGCGGCCCCAGACAGTATTCGACCAAATCCGCACCGGCTTTCGATCGCCTTTCGGAACCGTGTGGACCGGCACCGGCACGGTCCCATTCATCGATCGGCGGCACCTGCATTAACTGCTCCGCCTCCACGAACCCGGATCGGAGCAATATCGGAGCCTTGTCCCGACGCACGACCGCCGCCACAGCGCGCCAGTCCTCCCCGCGTGCCCGAATGAACGTTCGGTCCTGTTGCCACCGTGTTGCATACCCCATTCCGTACACGCAGTACGCGAGGACCACTGCGATGAAAAGCGATTGACGCCATGACGTCAAGCGATGGGCCATTGAGCACCATGTAAGCAGAGCGATCGGCGGCACAAAAATGACATATCGGTAAAGCAAGACAACTGCCCACCCGCCTGCCGAAACAGTCCAGACGATGACAATTGGAGTTAACGCGAACAGCCAGGTCACGACACCAAACATCGCGTGATGCGGCGACCGAGTGGCAGCGATTGCTGCTCCAGTTCTCTTAACCGGCTCATCGTCACTAGACTGTCTTTTCTTTTCGGCGACGAACCTGATGGCGAGAAACGTAAGCAGTGGAACCAACAACAGAAAGTCCAAATCTAGTTTGGCGAACCAAGTCCATCCCGTTGGTCGCGGAATGAACTGCTCCCACTGCTGACGTCGTCCGGCAATTTGGAGCATGTGACTCCACAATGGAACTGTCGAAATTACAACCAACGAGATGTCGATGGTGTACGCGGTCAGCGAGTATTGGACAACCGCACCTCGGCTCCGCCACAGCCACACGAGAACCAGAGCTGTCGTCAGTGGGACAAGAACGGCAGTGTAATGAAGGTAACAGAGGAGTACGCTCCCAGTTATCCAAGCCACGCGACGTGGCATGGTTGGTGTTTGAACACAATAGTAGAAACACGCCACGGTCATGAGAGCGACCATTTGCACCACGGCGTACGGGCGGGCCTCGGTTGCGTAGAAGATGAACTTAGGATCGAATGCCGCGACTGTCGCGACCAACGCACCAATAGCAGTGCTACCCGTTGCCCGCAGAGCGATTATATAGAGCATGATCGTCGTGGCGAGAACACTCAGAAGAGACGGCAGGCGAATACACGGTTCGTAGCTCCCCCCAATTCCACGGCAACATTTCAATACGTAGAAATAGAGCGGCGATTGGTTACCGATCCGTGCACGTTGTGCCACGTCCGTCCAGTCCCCGCTAATCACCCACGTCGAATGCAGTTCGTCGAGCCAGAGACTCTCATTCAGCGATTCCCATCGCACAGCAACCGCTGCTAAGAGAATAAAAAGCAGAGGGAGGATACGCTGCATTGGTGAACAAGATCGTGAGAGGGACATTTTTGCGCGGCGCGTGCCGTGCAGCATGGAAGAGTGAAAGGGCTCCATTGGAACCACTATCCTACTCCTAATCATCGTCCTCGTCGCTATCAAGACGGCGAGTGTTTCTTTTCACACGGCGCCGTCTAGCGATTGAAGTTCTCGGCGATGCCGATGGCCTCGACACCGTGATTCAGCAAACGGGCAACCGTCGCCTGACAATCGTCTTCGCTGGTTGTCCGCATGTCACGAACCACAATCGCCGCGTTCAACGGGCAGGCATCGCCACCTTCGAGAAACTTGTTTTCGTCGACAAGCGGACCGCAATCGAGAACAACCAAATCGAATTCAGCGCTGAGCCGGTCGATGAATTGCACAGTGCGTGGATCTCGCAGTCCGATTCGTGGTCCCTGTTCACCCTCCAACGGGACCAGGGCGACACCATCTTCCATCGGAAGGCCCTCGTGGATCACTTCTCGCCAACCCGTTGTGGGTCGAACTCGCATGGAAAGCGCCAAATCACCCTGATCCGTATCGAGATCGACCAGAGCGACTCTCGCACCCGTTTGGGCGACAGCCCGAGCGATACACATGCTTAAACACGTGCGTCCTTCTCCACGAAATGTGCTGGTCACACCTAGCACGTGAAGTCCCTCAGAAGCCGCTTGACGCAGTTGTTGTCCTGCCTGTTCAAATTGTAACGTCTGAGTTCGGGAGAGCTCTTCGACGGTCTCGGGCCACTGAAAAACGTCCACCTCCCAAGCCGGCTGAAATGACGTGAAGTCCTCCACTGCTGTTTTTTGCACGGTTTGGTTGACTTGAGGAACGATCTTCAAACTCCGCTCGTTCGCGTCAGCCATCTCGTCTTCACGTTGCCTTAGAATTCGCTCAACCGCGGCCTGGTTCAAATCCGCGGGGGACGATTCGTGGGTCGCCGGAGACTGTTCGGGATCTGGCACACCAATATGTGGTCGCGGCGGAGCCGCAGGCGAAGTCGGCTCTGTTGGTGTGGGAATCACATCTGCGAATGGAACAGCGTTCGTATCGGTGGAAAATGTCAACAGAGATGCAAATTCACTTGCCGCAATTTGGCTCGTTCCCATCTCCGTCGTAACCGACTCGGTCTGGAACGTCCCATGTGGTGCGGCCATTGGCGAGTTGCCCGCCTCGGGCATCTCAATCCGCAGATAATTGCGACCGGCTTCCTGCGGTTCGGACAATGCGACCTTATCGGATTGTGCCAATGGCGCGACATGGATACTCGTCGCGATGGACTGTTGCTTCGAAAAGGTCCGAAGGAAGGCGTTATCGATAGAACGAGTCATTTGGGTACTCCGTCGGCTGGCCCAATAGTACGCTGGGGGAACTCTGGTTGTAATTGGAAGCAGTATCCGCTGCCGGTCGAAGAGTGTGGATCGTGAACGCGTTGTCTTGATGAGCGTCCGCCGTATTGGCTGGCAACGCACCAGATGCGGCCGTCACATAAGGGTCGATCGTCGAAGTTCCAATTCGATCAGCCGTCTGTTCGATGCCGCCAATGCCAACAGTTCGAGTTTCAACGAACGGTTCCATCGCCAACGACGGTGTCACTTTTAGTTCTTCGGGCGTTGGCGGTGTCTCAACTTCCGCCTTCAAGCCGTTGAGGCGATCGTCAACATTCGGCTCCGTTTCATCGCGGTTAACAGCCGACCAAGTAATCGCAACACCCAACAGGATGGAAAGAAGACCGACGAAAATCCGCCCGCCCAATTCCGTCCAATCGGCGGGCACTTCTTTTGTGGTCGAATCCGTTGTGCCCTCAAACTCCTCGTCGTCCTCATCGCTCATGGCAGGCGATGTGGGTCTTTCTGGAGCCTCGTTGTTCCATGTCGGTAGGGGCGATTCGTTCACTTCGGGGCCGACCGCAAATGTCGGTGCATTCATCGGGGGAAGCGAAGTCGTAAAATCTGACTGTGAGAGACTTTCTGGCGATTCTGTTCGGGTGATGCCCATCTCGTTAGGGACGAGATCGGGAAGTCGCAAAAGCACTGGTGTGACCGCTGCCAGCTGCTCGACCTCATCTCGCTGCAGTTGATCCTGCCCCCGCCGGCGAGGTGTTACCGATCCCGTACTCCGGGTCATTGGTGAGGTATTATTGCTCATGGGAGTCCCTTCCCTGATACAAATCGCGCAGCTTGCGCCGCGCGACGGGCGTGACCGTTTCATTCCCTACTATCGGTGTAAATTAGCGTCGACTGTAGAGAAATTTGGCGGCATGAGGGGGTGAGAACAAGGTACGAGATGAATGGGACACCGCCTGGAATCGCCGTCTGCGAACCCATTTGGCGTTACGAATCTCCATTCTTTACATTACGATGACAGATTGCCCAAATTGCATCTGTGGCCCCAAGTGACAATCCCCTTTTGAGGTACGTATGAGCGTCGCTGAACAATGTACAGCCGACCTTCTCAACGAGTTGATCCAGGATCGCATCCTTTTCCTGGACGGTGCCATGGGGACAATGATCCAGCGGATGAAATTGACGGAGGAGATGATACGTGGGGAGAGATTCCACGACCACGATAAGGACTTATTCAATTTCCCTGACCTCATCAACTTAACGATGCCGGACGCCGTGGTGGACGTCCATCGGGCGTATTTCGCCGCCGGAGCGGATATTGTCGAGACGAACACGTTTGGCAGCAGCCCGGTGGGGCTGTTGGAATTTAACCTGCCGACGTCGCTTATCCCCGAACTCAACCGGTCAGCCGTGCAGCATGCGAAGAAAGCGGCGGCAGAGTTTACTGAAAAAACACCGAACAAACCGCGTTTTGTGGCGGGGTCGATTGGACCGACAACTCGACAAACGGCTATTTCAACCGATCCTAACGACCCGTCATTCCGCTCTTCACATTTCGAGGAACTGCGGGCGTCGTACTATGAGCAGGTCAAAGCGCTGGTCGAGGCGGGTGTCGACCTCCTTCTCCCCGAAACGGTCGTCGATACGCTCAACCTGAAGGCCTGCCTATTTGCGATTGCCGAGTACTTTGCCGAGGTCGGACATTCCGTGCCGGTCATGATTTCTGGCACATTTGATCGGGGTGGCGCCACGTTTGTCTCCGGACAGGTCTTGGAAGCGTTTGCAAACTCCGTCTCCCATTTCCCACTTTTCAGTATCGGCATGAACTGCGCCTTGGGCCCCGACCTAATGCGACCGCACATGGAGTCTCTGTCGCGAATTACTGATGTATCGATCAGCTGCCACCCGAACGCGGGCCTGCCGAACGACATGGGCGACTACGATCTGTCTCCGGCCGACATGGCAGCGAAGATGGCGGAGTTTGCCGAAAACGGTTGGGTGAACATTGTCGGTGGCTGCTGTGGGACGACTCCCGAACATATCGCCGCCATCTCCGATCGACTATCACGGCTCTCGACCCGAAAACCTCAACCTTCATCTGCCATTTACACTCGGCTCAGTGGCAGCCAACCGCTTACACTCCGCGCCGACAGTAACTTTCTGGTGATTGGCGAGCGCACGAATGTCACTGGTTCCCGCAAATTCGCGCGTCTGATTCGTGAGGACAATTACGACGCAGCGGTCGAAGTAGCGCGACAGCAAGTGCTCAACGGCGCCGCGGTCATCGACATCAACATGGACGATGCGTTACTTGACGGCGTGGAGGCGATGGAACGATTTCTGCGGTTAATCGCCAATGAAACAGAGACCGCGGCGGTACCGGTGATGATCGACAGCTCCAAGTGGGAGATCATCGAGGCGGGCCTGCGATGTGTTCAAGGAAAAGCAATCGTCAATTCGATCAGTTTGAAAGATGGTGAAGAAGAGTTCCTCCGCCGGGCCACTTTGGTCCGACGATATGGAGCCGCGACGGTGGTGATGGCATTCGACGAACAGGGTCAGGCCAGCGAAACCGACGACAAAGTTCGCATCTGTGAACGCGCCTTTAAATTGCTGCGGGATGAAGTGGGATTCTCGGCCGAGGACATCATTTTCGACCCAAATATCTTGACGGTCGCCACCGGCATCGAAGAACACGACAATTATGCCGTCAACTTCATCGAAGCCACGCGACGCATCAAAGAGACCTGCCCGGGTGTACGAGTTTCCGGGGGCGTTAGCAACATCTCATTTTCATTCCGCGGCAACGACCGAGTGCGAGAGGCGATGCATTCCGCATTCCTGTTCCACGCCATCAAAGCCGGTCTGGACATGGGGATCGTGAATGCCGGCCAGCTGGAAGTGTACGAGGAAATTCCCGCCGATCTGCTCGAGCGCGTGGAGGACGTTTTGTTGAATCGACGCGGCGACGCCACTGAGCGTCTCCTCGATTTTGCCACGACGGTCAAGAGCGACGGCAAGCAACGCATGGCCGAAGACCTCGCCTGGCGAGACGCTCCGGTCGCCGATCGTCTGGCCCACGCCCTGATCAAAGGACTCGACAAATTTATCGTGGAGGATGTCGAAGAGGCTCGACAGCAATCCACTCGCTGTCTCGACGTGATCGAGGGTCCGTTGATGGACGGGATGTCGGTCGTCGGTGATCTATTCGGCGACGGCAAGATGTTTCTCCCACAGGTGGTTAAATCGGCTCGCGTCATGAAGAAGGCCGTGATCTATCTACTCCCATTCATGGAGCAAGAAAAAGAGGAAGCGGGTCTGTCGAAGGACTCGTATCGCGGCACGATCATCATGGCGACGGTCAAGGGCGATGTCCACGACATTGGCAAGAACATCGTGGGAGTCGTCCTCTCGTGCAACAACTACGAGGTCGTTGACCTCGGCGTGATGACCTCTTGTGAAGATATCCTCAAGGCCGCGACTGAGCATGGTGCCGACATCATTGGTTTGTCTGGGTTGATCACACCGAGCCTGGATGAGATGGTGCATGTCGCCAAAGAAATGCAACGTCTCGGATTGCGTACACCGCTGTTGATTGGCGGCGCAACGACCAGCGAAAAACACACGGCCGTTCGAATCGCTCCGCGACGCGACGACCCCGTAGTTCATGTTTTGGATGCATCACGTTCCGTCGGCGTCGTCGATAAACTGATCAGAAAGGACAGACGCGACCTGTTCGTTTCTGAAAACGAAAAACTACAGAAACAACTGGCCGAAAACTACCAAGAACGGAAAGTCCGCCTTGTCCCGTACTCGGTGGCAAAGATAAAACAGTTCCAGACCGACTGGAACAGCGTGGACATTCCCGAGCCGGAGTTTCTCGGCATACGTGACTATGGTGACGTGTCCATCGCCATGCTCCGCAAGTACATCGACTGGTCACCGTTTTTTCTGGGTTGGGAGTTGCGGGGTAAGTACCCGGCGATCCTTGACGATCCCAAATTAGGTAACGTTGCCCGACAAGTTTTCGACGATGCTAACGCCGTACTGGACCAGTTCGAAGGTCAAGAACGGTTTCAACCCAAAGGCGTGCTCGCATTTTGGCCCTGCTGCAGTAAAGGTGACGACATCGTTGTATTCACGGACGGTGAGCGCAGCGAAGAATTGGCCCGTTTTCATACTCTGCGGCAACAATGGGAACGACGAGGTCAGGAGTGCTATCGGGCTCTCGCTGACTACATCGCACCAAACAGTAGTGGCCGACACGATTTCCTCGGTGGGTTTGCGGTGACCACAGGTGGACAGCCTGTGGACGATTGGGCCGACGACGCGCGGAACCGAGGTGACGAAGATACCGCCATAACGATCAAACTGGTTGCCGATCGTTTGGCTGAAGCTTTTGCCGAGTATCTGCATGCAGAAGCGCGGCGAGCATGGGGGTTCGGCAAGAGCGAGCAGCTTACCTGCGACGATTTGGTTGCGGAAAAATATCGCGGAATTCGTCCGGCACCAGGCTATCCCGCTTGCCCTGACCATACAGAAAAAGGCACACTGTTTCAACTCTTGGAAGCCGAATCCCGAACTGGGATCCGGCTGACGGAGTCCTTTGCGATGTGGCCGGCAGCCAGTGTGAGTGGACTCTATTTTGCCCACCCGGAATCCCGCTACTTCTCGGTTGACCGCATCAGTCGTGACCAGGTAACGGACTACGCGGAGCGAAAGGGGCGAACGATCGAGGAGGTCGAGCGGTGGCTGGCGCCCAACCTTAGCTACGATCCTTGATCGAGACACATCGGTGATTTGAGCCTCAGGCGCTAGCCTCGGGTTTTCAAGGTCACGCGGTAATTTACGACGACTCGACGTTAGCGAGTCCGGTTCAGATGTCGGATCTCCGAATGGCGGCACGCCCTTCGACGGTCCCACGCAAGCAAGGTATACTGCAATGTCTATCTCAAGACGCCTGCGAACCTGGAACAATCGCGGGCACACATCGAGTGTTTTATTGACGGTGATTCGCGGTGGGACTTCGAGAATTCGCACGTAGCTTGGTCAAGAGCGGCCTGATGACTTCGGATGAAGTGCGCGCATTCTATCGCAGCTTTCCCTCTGGTGAACGTCCCTCGACGGCCATGGCGTTAGCTCGAGAAATGGTACGACGAGAGATACTGACGACGTACCAAGCGTCTCGGCTAACCAAAGGCCGAGGCCGTGGGCTCGTTCTGGGAAACTTGGAACTCCGGGATAAGATCGGTCAGGGCGGAATGGGAGAGGTCTTCCGCGCACTTCACCGACGCATGAAGCGGCAGGTCGCCGTAAAGATCCTCCCCGAATCGGCCGTTCAATCGAAGCTGGCCGTCCAACGTTTTCAAAGAGAGGTCGAAGCTGCTGCTCGGCTGGCCCATCCGAACATTGTGACCGCCTACGATGCCGACGAGCAAGACGGAATCCACTACCTGGTAATGGAGTACGTCGACGGCGAAGATCTCGGGGCACTCGTCAACCAACAGGGTCCGTTCACGCTTGAGACTGCCTTGTCCTGCATCATCCAAGCTGCCCGCGGACTACACTTCGCTCACACGCAGGGAGTGGTTCACCGCGACATCAAGCCGGCTAATCTGCTCTTGGACCGCACGAACACGGTGAAGATCCTCGACATGGGACTGGCTCGCCTTGACAACGAGCCGATGGTAGGTGACAGCGAAGTACCCTCACACCGACAACTTATCGGCACATTGGAATACATGTCACCCGAACAGGCAGACGACCATGCCTTAGCGGACGAGCGATCCGACATCTATAGTTTGGGTTGCACGCTCTATCGCATTTTAGTGGGGCGACCACCTTACAAATGCGACAAGCCGATTGACACGATCGCAGCCCATCGCAATCAACCGATCCCAGATTTACGCGCGGACCGCGACGACGTCAGCGATCGGTTGAACTCGGTTTTCGCACGGATGATAGCCAAGTTGGTTGGAGATCGGTTCGAATCGATGTACCGGGTGATCCAACATCTGGAAGCATGTTTGGCCGAGTCCGAATTCGACGTCGGCGCACCGGTACTTCCGGGCGATGCCTCCACGTCGTCAGGCGACTTGTCGGTCGACCTCGATTCCGAAGAAGGGGACGTATCCGAGGGGGAACTGACCGTTGCCTTGGGGAGCGAGCAAACGTTACAGGTCAGCGGTCGGTCGGACATAATCGCTGATTTCGCGCCAAGGTCTGGACGCGATTTCGAGTTACAGGATGTCGCTGTTGGCATCGACCTGGGCACGACGTTTTCGGCCATCGCTTACATGAACCGAGATGGCAAACCGCAAACACTCTTGAATGCCGAAGGCGAGAAAATAACGCCTAGCGTGATTCTCTTTGACGGACCAGACGTTGTCATTGGAAAAGAAGCCGTCAAGGCCCGAGCCACAGAGATGGAGAACATTGCCGATAGTCCCAAACGATTCCTGGGTAAATCGGTGTTCGGTCGAGCGATTGACGGGATGGACATTCCGCCAACCGTTCTACAGGCCTACATTTTGCGAAAGTTGGCGAAAGACGCCGAGACTCAGATTGGCCCAATCGATAAAGTCGTCGTTACGGTGCCCGCGTACTTTGACGAAGTACGACGCAAAGCGACACAGGATGCCGGCTACATTGCCGGGTTGAACGTCATCGACATTGTCAACGAACCGAACGCTGGCGTGCTAGCTTTTGGAGAATCTCAGGGACGAACTGGCACCGGAGGATCGCGGACTCCACGGAACATTTTGATCTACGACCTTGGCGGTGGAACGTTCGACGTATCGGTGGTGCGATGGGACCAACAAGAGTATCGAACGCTGGCAACCGACGGAGACATACAACTCGGCGGCCGCGATTGGGACGGGCGACTTGCTGAATTCGTTGCCGAACGGTTCTCGCAACGATACGGAGTGGATCCACGAGAAGACGTCAACAGCTGTAGCCGATTACTGCGCGAATGCGAAGACGCAAAACGAACTCTCTCGGCGCGGTCCCGCGCCCATATTGTCTGCGAGCATCTAGGAAACGCTCTGCGGGCCGAAGTAACACGGGCCGCGTTCGAGACGATGACACGTGACTTGTTGGATCGAACCGCCTTTACGACGCGGCAGTGCTTACAGGCAAGCGGTCTCAAATGGCCAAGCATCGACCGGGTCCTGTTGGTCGGTGGCTCCACCAGAATGCCAGCCGTGCAACAACTCATTCGCGAGCTCTCGTTAAAAGAACCCGATTTGTCCCTCTCACCGGACGAGGCAATCGCTCACGGTGCCGCTTATTGCGCTAGATATCGGCTCCTTTGCATGGCCGGCCAGGAACCGGATTGTCGAATCACCAACGTCAATCCTCACAGTCTGGGCCTCGTTGCAGCAGACCCCGAAACCAACGAAGAACGGAACGTTATTCTCATCCCTCGCAACACACCACTTCCGGCAACCGCTCGACGTGTCTTTTCGATAAAGAAAGCGGGCCAACGCTCGATACGCGTGCAGGTCGTTGAAGGCGAAAGCGACTGGGCCGAAGAGTGTGCTCAATTGGGCCGTTGTGTTGTCCGCGACTTGCCGGCCGATTTGGACGTCGGCGCAAAGGTCGAAGTCTGTTTTCAATATGATCACAACGGACGTTTGCATGTCAGTGTGAGCATTCCTGGAATCGGACGAAACATCGCACAGGAACTTCAACGGCCCCACAGCCTCTCACAAGTTGAACTCGACCGCTGGCAAGCGATTGTCTCCGGTGATTCCGGGCAGTAGGATCTACATTAGTCCTTTGCCATTTCGCACCCGGTCACCGGTGGTAGATTCGATGAGATATCCATTCAAGCCGTGCCTGATTTCAGTGGCGACACTGTTGATCTCGAGCCCGGTTTTCCTTCGTTCAACCCTTGATGCTCAACCGCCTCAATGGAAAGTCGAAGGCGAGCTTGCTCAGTACTTTGCCGCCGAAACAGCGAAAATTCAAACCAACTCGCTGACGCATGTCGATTCGGCCGAACAGTGGAACGATGAACGGCCAGAAAGAGAAAAGCAACTCCTTGAGATGCTCGGCTTACAGCCTCTTCCAGCGAGAACACCCTTGTACTCAACCACAACCGGCCGGTTGGAGGGCGATGGGTTTCGGGTCGAAAATGTCCATTTCCAATCGCGGCCTGGTCTGTATGTCACTGGGAATCTATACCTGCCCAAAGAACCCGGTCACAAGTACCCGGCAATCCTCTATGTCTGTGGTCACGGAGGCGTTAAGAAAGACGGCGTCAGCTATGGCAACAAGGTTCATTACCAACACCACGGGGCGTGGTTTGCCCGAAATGGATTCGTCTGCCTGACAATCGACACGCTTCAGTTAGGAGAGATTGAAGGCATCCATCACGGAACCTACCGATACGACCGTTGGTGGTGGGTATCACGTGGATACACGCCGGCTGGCGTGGAGGCCTGGAATTGCATCCGCGCCTTGGACTACCTGTCGGCCCGCCCCGAAGTCGACGCCGATCGACTCGGCGTTTCCGGCCGCAGCGGTGGACGTCAAAGTGGCTGTTCCGGTCGCTGGGATTACCGATCTAGATGACCATGTTATTCGTGGTTGTGTCGAAGGGCATTGCGACTGCATGTACATGCTTAACACCTACCGGTGGGACTACTACGACGTGGCGGCGATGGTCGCCCCTCGTCCGCTGCTCATTAGCAACACCGATCGCGATCGCATTTTCCCGCTCGAGGGCGTGATGAGAACGTACTCACGAGTTGGCCGAATCTATCAACTCTTGGGACACCGCGAAGATGTCGCGCTGCACATTACAGCTGGCCCACACCAAGATACCCAAGAGCTTCGCATACACGCCTTCCGTTGGTTCAATCACTACTTGCGCAATACCGACGAGTTGATTGAAAAGTCGGCCACTAAGTTCTTTGAACCGGAAGAGCTGAAGGTATTTTCTAAGACCCCGACGGATGAAATCAACACGTCGATTGATGAGGTCTTTGTCCCGGCCGCAAACTCACTTGGCAGTCTACTGGCCAATGATTCCCCTGGAATCAAAAGGGCCTCTAGCGACTGGAAACGCCAGTTGACCAACTTGTCATTTCGAGGTTGGCCAGCCGAGGATACGGCACCGTCGACCAAGTTGCTGGGTCGAGTGGACACCGGAAAATTGAACATGTCGGCATTCCTGATGACGACACAGCCGAACGTCTCTACCGCCGTGCTGTGGTTCCAAAAGGGACCGTCCAAAAGAGCCAAGCTGCTGGTCGTTAACGACGAGATGTGGAGCGAGTGGGCGGACATCTGGCAACGGATCATTGCCGAACAACCACCGCTGGAACAGCAACGGGAGTTTCTCGCCAAACACGTCGACCAGGACAGCGCATTGGTTGTCGTGGTGCCACGCGGCCAGGGCCCCTTTCGGTGGACGAATGATACTCGGAAGGCCAATCAACTCCGACGGAGATTTTACCTCTTGGGACAAACGCAAGACGGCATGAGGGTTTGGGATATTCGCCAGGCAACTCGTCTCTTGAGGCAGAAGTTGCCCGACTCGCCTTTGGAACTGGAAGCGACCGGTACATCAGCCGGTCTCGCGTTGTACGCCTCGATCTTTGAACCGGCACCCGACCGGCTCACCTTGACGGATCTGCCGCCATCTCACCGCGACGGGCCTACGTTGATGAACGTATTGCGGTTCATGGACATTCCACACGCGATCGCCATGGCCGCTACAAGGGGGCACGTGAAAATCACCGCGGCTCCGCACAAAGTGTGGGACGAGTTGGCCGAACAGCTTGGCGAAATCGGAATTGCGGTCAGCGAGGGCGCGACGGCGGGCGCAGCAAAGTAGCTTGATTCGGTGGACGCGTCGCCGTCGAATCTATCGGACAAGACAACGGAAGTGGATGACGCCGCCCTCGTTCACCTTGAGTGGCGCACGCAAGGTCCAGCGAAGCATCAGCGAATCGCCCGCATTTTCCATCGTGCTGAACTCTGCGTCAACCGTGCATTTTACCGAATCGGCCACTAGCTCAAGACGAGGAGTGAGGTTGTCGGCAATGGCGACCTCTTCGAGAGGTTGGTCACCAAGGTTGTCAAAGCGAATCGTGAAGTCGACCGTGTCACCCGGTAGTGCGTTATCGGTCGAAGCCAATTTGGCGATACGCAACCGTGACTTGCCTTTCGGCATGTGGTAGACGTGAACATCACCGGCGGCCAAGCCACCCGTTGCATCATGCAGTTGAAAGCCCTTCGCCGCGACTTGCAGTCCTTCGTCACTCGACCAAGCAAAGGCCGATTCAATGAGGCGCGACAATTTAGGTTTGTCCGATTCCTCGAACACCCCGGCGCGAATGAACTGGTTGTTTTCGTAGGGCAGTAAGTGCAATTGAACTCCGACCAATCGAACAGCACGTTGGGAAAATGCGGCGCCCCAACGAGAGTGAATTGCACTGACCGCCAGCAATCCGCGTCCATCGGCCAGTTCGGCGCGTTGGCGGACAAATTCAGCCTCAAGGAGAGAGCCTTGCTGGGCAGTACCGACGTTCTTATTCATCGTTGACGCCATCGACTGCTGATGATGAATCGTGACGCCGGAGATTTTCCGAACCGACCCGAAGCGGGGAGCATAGATACTCACTCGATTGGATGCTTCCACCTTGACGCTACCATCACTGGTACGAAACGAGGCAATTGTGTCTTCCATGTCAAAGCCCTGATACAGTCCATCGCGATCAAGTCGGACCTCCTGAAGACGGTCTCCACCGTCGAACAAGAATTCGTCGTTCGGCCGCAATGCAGCCGGCATCTGACCGTAATAGGCCGTATCGGGCAGGCGCAAATGTTGTTGGCAATCGAATGCGCCACAGGCGGGGCAGGGAGGCGCACGGCGGGTGGGAGCTTGCGCCACTACAGCACTCTGTTCTGTATAAGCCACCTGGCGAATCGGCTGGTCTGATGAAGCTGGCTCCCGATGTTCCAATTGGAACCGTGTTTTGGGCATCTGAGCATCTGCCGATTCCTGTCGATCCTCCCGATCTTCCTCAATGGAGTTTGGCGAGTTCGACAACAGTGACGATTCGGGCGCGACGGTGCTCAGACTTCTGCACGAACACAGGACTAATAGAGCAAAGCCAATCGTGAGTTTGGCAAGCGCGTCGCGCGTGGAGTGCTGGCGGCATGCGATAAGGTTGTGCATCATCGAATGATCCGTTGCGGTAGTGCCCATTGAAAACGAGCACCAATGGTGTCGGGTAGCCGTGGATAGACGTTTCCTCCCTGCGTTTCCTCGAGACCGATTCGGGCGGGGTCTTTTCCCAGCGTGTCAATCTTCTTTGGAGCCGGAGGTTCTTTGCCGTACCTGAGCAATGACGGCGTGTGGTACGTGAATCGACCGTTCGCGTCGACATCGGGGATCCGAGATCCAATCCGCAGGATGGCCATCGGACGCCCCATCCGGTCGGCGACCCGCAGTGGATCTTGTTGTCCACCGACCTGAATGACCTGCGGAGAGCCGGAAATCTCTGGCAAGGCGGTGGCCAGATCGGGTGTTTCGAGATAGATCACTCGGGTGATGAAAGCACCGTTGAGCGCTAGCTGTAATTCCTCATTGGTTATTTCGATCGGAATGGGGAATCGCAATTCCTGCCCTCGGGGAGGGTGCAAACGATTGATCACCTCGACCGACGGGAAGACCTCACGCCCTTGATTCGCGCGGATCCCGCTAATCTGAAATCGGTAAACCTGTCCAATTCGCACTGAACCCTCCCGGTTCGGCAACCGCAAGTCGAGCCGTGTCGGGAACGAGCAGTTCGACCGGTTGGTAGTAACCCCGAAAATCCGGACTGCGGAACAACTGCGCCTGCCCAATCGCGCCGGGTGGCAGATCCGCTCGCTGCAGGTAATAAGTTTGCGGAGAGGTGACCATCTGTTGACCTCGGGCTAACGAAGCTCCCAACAAGACCAACAGGACGATTCCGGATGAACCAACCAAGCGTCGTTTGTAGGCGGCCACGGCGGAGACTCTCAACAGGAGTGAATGGAGAACAGCGGAGATTTGGAAAAAGCGGGTGGCCCTCTCGGGTCCACCCGCTCCTGTCTGATTCAGCGACTTGCCGGCCTTAACCGGCCCGGAAAATGAAGGCGGACTAGCGACCGCTGATCGTTTGCGTTCCTCGTCGGTCGCCGAAGGGCAGCGTCGGATGGTAACTCTGCTCCCGGATCCGCACTCGGTTTGGTGGGGTTGGATAGGAGTATCCGGGCTGCATACGCAGTTGGACGTCGAACGTGGGGCTTCCCTGCGGAATGTTGTGAAACGTTCGGTTGGTCATACTATGGGTAGTTAGAGTCGCTGGCCCTCCGAACGGAATGTGAGGCGGACCAACCAAACCGATCGGCGTCCCACTCCGAGGCATCCCGTATTGTGGAGCCAAATATGGGTTCACGCCGCTGCCCATCGCATGGTAGAAGTTATTTCCAACCATTGCGGTGGGAAAGCCCATTTGAGCGACGGCAGCACCGTTGGTCACGGGTTCCAGAACTTTGTTGCCAACTCGAATGACCGCCAGAATCGAACCGCGACGGTCGGCCTCGACGATCGGATTGACACCCTGGTCAAGACGAGTCGAAATGATCGTGTCGACACCGGCGACACTCGGCATTTGATACTCTGGGTTGGGAAGATAGATCGCCTTGGTGACGAAATTTCCTGCGGCAACTTGTTCAAAGTCATCGGGTGTGAACTGAATCGGCACCGCGTTGTGTTCCAGGAACGCTGCCGTTCGTGGAGTGACGGAGGCGACTTCGATGGTTGGGTACAGTTCCATGCCCTCGCGGTTCTCCAACGGAATGTTGGTCAACTTGAGTCGGAACATCTGGCCCTGAGGAAAACTGACACGGCCAGGAAGAATGAGCGGATCCGAGTCAAACCTACCGAGTCCGGTCACATCCCAATTTGCCTGCATCGACACCGGCCCCTGGAATAGGAACTGAACGGTCGGCACGGGCCCGGCCATGGGAATCATCTGCGGCATCGGTACCGGCGGAATCACTCCCGGTCCGGGTCCACCAACGCCGGGGCCCGGTTCCATTAACCGTTGTGCGGGTGGCAGGTTGTGCCCTACCGGCGAGGCGCAGCCGATCGTCAGCAACGCCGCGGCGAATAACATAATCCATTGCGGCAGGCGAATCTTCATGATTTCCCCCTACGAGGTACGGCGTACCGCTAAGCGTCGGCTTGAAGGTTCCAACGTGCTTGCGGTGGGTCCGGGTTGTCTTTTTTGTGTGAATTGAATGCAAATGTCCCTCGGTGATTGAACTAGACCGCCTGCGACCCGGCACCTAGAATGCCGAACCATCGGTCAGCCAATCACTAACGGGGCACCGCCTCCCAACCATTGGCAACGTCTGAGGTCAAGTCCATCGACGCGCCCGTAGGGCAGGAGAAGTGTCTCTTTGCCATATGTTCGGCCTGCTACATCGAGAATCTTTGGAAAAACCATCACAACCGTGCGATGAACCACAAATTGCCCAATGCGATCGCCTATTTTGCCACCGTGGTGGGGATATGCGCGATGTTTGCGGCCGCTCAGGACCCTCGAGACCAAGATCCGACCAAATTGCTCGCCCAAGCAATCGATCGTCTGACGACCTACGACTCACTGCGAGCGAAAACCCGTTATGAGGGTCACCTATTCGGCCATGAGATCGTCGGGACCGGCTCCTATCTCCAAAAGGGAAGGGATGGACAACTGCAATGGCAGTTGGACTGGAAGCTACGTGTGGGCACCGAAACAACTGCACGACACGAAGTTTGCAACGGAGACTCGTTGTGGGTGGAGGTGAGTGGGGACACGACCCCAACTCAGCTGTCGCGAGTCAATCTGCGAAAAATACGGTCGGAGAGAGCCAAAACGGCAAATGGGAATCCAAGGCCAAACAGTAAGACTGGGGGAGTTCCAGGGTTTCTCGAATCACTTGACGAGCAGTACCGGTGGATAAGCGCCGAACCGAGTCGACTGGCAGACGATAATGTCTGGATTATCGATGGCGAGTTGAAGAGGGCATTCAAATCAGTCAAGCTGCCCAACCTTGTGCGTGTTGTGCTGGCCCGCGACGGTGAGTTTGACTTGTTTCCGTTCCGGGTCGAATGGTATCGCAAATCGGAAAAGCCGATGAAACGGATGCTCGTCGTCGACTATTTCTCGATTACAGCCAATCCGTTGCTGCCCGAACAGACATTCGAGTTTGATCCCGGGGACCGAAACTTTACCGACGCAACCGACGTCTATTTGTCACGAAACCAAGGCGTATTCTTCCGGTGAAGGATAACAAGACGCGAATGCGATCGATCACTCAACCATGGGGACCGCTGTGCAGTGCTAAATCGTCGGGCTTTTGGACGGCGACGTCATAGGGCTCTGGGGACGGTTCATCGCGTCTAATGGTCACAATTTCCTTGCTCACCAACTTACCGATGTTGCCACCGGTCTTGTTTGGCCGCCTCGATCCGCTAAGCCCCGCGGGCGAGGTTTGATGCCAGGAAAACCGATCTCCACGCCGTCGAGGAGCCGTTCACATCACAGACATCTGAAGGTTAGGTTATTGAAAGGAAGATGGTCACAACAACGGTTACAAGACGGATAACCGGTACGGAACTTTTCGTCGGACACGAATGGGAAGATCCGTGGGGCGTAGGGACGCAGCACATCGAGCACGTATTTCTACGCTCTCGGATGGAATTTCGAGTGGATTCTCTTGAGACGAGAGCCGTCAACGTGAGTATAGATTTGCGTTGTAGCGATGCTGGCGTGGCCTAACATCTCTTGCACTTGCCTCAAATCGGCCCCCCCGGCCAATAGATGAGTAGCGAAACTATGACGCAACGTGTGAGGACTAATGTCGCCTGGAATGCCTGCTCGCAGTGCGTACTTTTTCACCAATTCCCAGATCGCCTCCCGCCGCAGCCGTCGGCCACTACGTGACAGGAGAACCCATGGCGGCGAATCACCGACGTCCGACAACCGAGGCCGTTCTCGGGCGAGGTACTCCTCCACTGCCTCTACAGCACGGCGGCCAAGAGGCGTGATTCGCTGTTTGTCGCCCTTCCCATGGCATCGGCAGTATCGTTCGGCGAGGTGCATGTCGGGCAAGGTGAGACTCGACAACTCCGTCGCGCGGCAACCTGTCGCGTAGAGAAGTTCAAGCAACGCGCGGTCGCGAAAAGGGTAAGAATCCGACGAGCGAGGAGCAATCAAAAAGGACTCGACCATACCTGGCGAGAGCACCTCTGGCATGCGTTCCCAGAGGTTTTGACTCCCCAATAACAACGCGATATTTTTCTCCAGAACTCCCTCCAACTGCAAATACTTGTAGAACATCCGCAGTGCCACGATATGGCGAGCGACGGATGAAGGGGCCAAGCCTGCCTCGTGAAGCCAGTTGACGTATTGCGAGAGTTCAGCAATCTCCATCTTGCCAATCGATCGATCGGCAAGCCACTCTTGAAAACGCGCCATGTCGCGGCGGTAGGCCGCCACCGTATTTTCGGCCAAGTGACATTCGCTGCGGAGATAATCAACAAACGAGTCACACCACTGACTTGCTTTCGCCGATGGTGATTCCAGCGGGCGTGCAGATTGCCATTTACGTCGGCGTTTGCCCATCGCTGGTCTACCTCTACTGGTCAGCTGATTTGTTGGGTGATCAGAGTGTTTTTCGGCATATATTGCTTTAGAACATGAGTCGGACCTGGCGGCAACCACCGAGTACAACAGCAATAACCGTCACAAACTGACACCGACAATTGGGTTGCAATCGGGAAATCGACTTCGAGTATATCATCAAGGCTTGCGGC